>Ga0364915_10072_pt1 | contig 39025 bp, 36 predicted proteins | sample ExccelJu500001D4_3_FD_206958 | JGI IMG/M metagenome (GOLD analysis project Ga0364915, IMG submission 206958) | Enriched cells from Trout Bog Lake Hypolimnion, Wisconsin, USA - BchlTB.June25.5000.01.D4 | ecosystem: Environmental > Aquatic > Freshwater > Lake > Hypolimnion/Profundal zone | place... | reverse complement strand
GCGACGGCCTCATTACCAGTGCTACTTGGATCTTGCATCGCATGCCGAAATACATGCGCACCGTATGCTTAGAATTCTTTGGCCAGGCGCGTGAGGCGATCCCAAGCATTGTCGAAATCAAAGCCTACTTAGATGGTTTGAGTAAGCAGGGTGGACCGATCTTGGCTGGCCTTGAGCATTTAGACGATCGCTACTTGAAAGCCGTCGGTTATTCCACTAAATCGAAACGCAACAGCTTACCTAAGATGGTTTTGCTGGGCGACATTGCTGGTGACGATGAAGAGGCAGTAGCTGCGGCTACCAGTGAAGTGGTGCGCATGGCCAATCTTCGCGTTGGCGAAGGTTTCGTCGCTGTGAGTCCTGAGGCCCGTAAGAAGTTCTGGTTGGATCGAGCGCGAACTGCAGCAATCGCTCGTCATACCAATGCGTTCAAGATTAATGAGGACGTAGTGATTCCATTGCCGCGAATGGGCGAGTACACCGATGGCATTGAGCGCATCAATATTGAATTGTCCTTAAAGAATAAGCTGCAGGTCTTGGATGGTCTGGAGCATTTCTTAAGAAAAAGTGCTCTACCGCTCGGTAAATCCACCGAAGATGATGAAATCCCCAGTGCAGAAATCTTGGGTGATCGAGTTCAGCAAGCCCTAGATCTGATTGCCGGAGTGCGTGCACGTTGGTCTGAGTGGCTCACAAAGATGGACACCTATTTTCCTCAGCTGCAGGACTATAGTTTGCGTGCCTCTTGGAAAACTGAGGTTCGTGCTGAGCTGAGAATTATGTTTGGTGGTTTAGCTTTCGAACCCATCTTGAATGAATTAGAAGCAATCCATAAACAGATTTTGCGAAAGCGAGTATTTGTCGCATTGCATATGCATGCAGGTGATGGCAATGTGCATACCAACTTGCCAGTGAACTCTGATGACTATGAGATGTTGCAAGATGCACATCACGCCGTCGATAGGATCATGAAATTAGCGCGTTCGCTCGATGGCGTCATTTCGGGGGAGCATGGTATTGGTATTACCAAATTAGAGTATCTAACTGAAGCCGAGTTAAAGGATTTCCGCGCTTATAAAAATCGGGTTGATCCAGAGGGTCGGTTTAATAAAGGCAAATTGATGCCTCATGCTGATCTCAGTATGGCCTACACCCCAAGCTTTGGATTGATGGGTCATGAGTCCATCATCATGCAACAAAGCGATATTGGCGCAATTGCAGATAGCGTCAAGGATTGCTTGCGCTGCGGTAAATGTAAACCCGTCTGCGCAACCCATGTACCTCGTGCTAATTTGCTTTATAGCCCACGCGACAAGATCCTCGCTACCTCATTGCTGATCGAAGCCTTCCTGTATGAAGAGCAAACCCGACGTGGTGTTTCGATCAAGCACTGGGAGATGTTTGATGATGTAGCGGCCCATTGCACGGTTTGCCATAAGTGTTTGACGCCTTGCCCAGTCAAAATTGACTTTGGTGATGTCACGATGAATATGCGTAATTTATTACGCAAAATGGGTCAACAACGCTTTAACCCTGGTACGGCTGCATCGATGTTGTTCTTAAATGCAACTAATCCTGACACAATTAATCTGGCTCGAAAGACCATGATTGGTTGGGGTTATAAAGCCCAGCGACTGGGTAACGATTTATTTCGCAGGCTGGCTCGCAAGCAAACTGCGCACCCACCCGCAACGGTAGGTAAGCCGAGTGTTAAAGAGCAGGTGATTTTCTTTGTGAATAAGAAAATGCCTGGAAACCTGCCTAAGAAAACCGCACGCGCACTCTTGGATATTGAAGATGCAAATTACGTGCCCATCATTCGGGATCCTAAAACGACTTCTGCTGATACCGAGGCTGTGTTTTATTTCCCAGGCTGTGGTTCAGAGCGTTTGTTCTCTCAAGTCGGTTTGGCTACGCAGGCAATGCTGTGGAATGTCGGGGTGCAAACGGTTTTGCCTCCAGGTTATCTCTGTTGCGGTTACCCTCAGCGTGGTAATGGCGACTTTGATAAAGCAGACAAAATGATTACTGACAATCGAGTACTCTTTCACCGTGTTGCCAATACGCTCAATTATTTAGATATCAAGACTGTCGTGGTTTCTTGTGGTACTTGCTATGACCAATTGGCGGGTTATCAGTTTGAGCAAATCTTCCCAGGTTGCCGAATCATTGACATTCATGAGTATTTGCTTGAAAAGGGTGTGAAACTTTCTGGTGTGACCGGTGTGAAATACATGTATCACGATCCTTGCCATTCACCGATGAAATTGCAAGACCCGCTGAAGACCGTGAATGAGTTGATTCAGCAGGAAGACGGTAAAGCAATCCCTAAAAATGATCGCTGTTGTGGAGAGTCTGGAACATTGGCAATCACACGTCCAGATATTTCAACGCAAGTTCGCTTCCGTAAAGAAATTGAAATGGAAAAGGGTGCCAATGCGCTTCGCAAAAATGACCCAGCGGTAGATGTGAAGGTATTAACCAGCTGTCCATCTTGTCTGCAAGGGCTGAGCCGTTTTGATGCTGATAGCGCAACGACGGCTGATTACATCGTGGTTGAGATGGCCCAAAAAATCTTGGGTGCCGATTGGATGCAAGAATACGTCGCAAAAGCCAATCAGGGCGGGATTGAAAGGGTTTTGGTTTGATGATTCCGACTCAAATCGTTGCCCACCAGCAATCTAAAGTTTTGGAGTTGGGCTATGAGGATGGTAGAAGCTTTCAGCTGCCTTTTGAATTTTTGCGCGTGCACTCACCCTCTGCAGAGGTTCAAGGACACGGCCCGGGACAAGAAACTTTACAAACTGGTAAGCGCGAAGTAGTGATTACCCAAATTGAGCCTGTTGGTCACTATGCGATTAAGCCCACTTTTTCTGATGGGCATGATTCGGGTTTATTTACCTGGGAATACTTGTTGCATCTAGCAGAGAACCAAAAACAGTTATGGGCTGAGTATTTGCTTAAACTCGAGGCCCATGGAGTAGAGCGCGATGCCGTGATGGGCTCCAGCCAAGATTCACTTGCTTGCGGCAGTCACTAATTTTCTAGAGAGTCAGTATGAGTAAAACCCATTTTGGTTATCAGAGTGTTGACGAAACAGAAAAGGCTGGGAAGGTAGCCGAGGTATTTCATTCGGTGGCGAACAAATATGATGTCATGAATGACCTCATGTCATTCGGTTTGCATCGCCTGTGGAAGAAGGTGACAATTGCCAGAGCCCAAGTTCGCCCTGGTCAAAAAGTATTAGACATCGCTGGTGGAACTGGCGATTTAGCGAAAGCATTTGCGCAAGCAGCCCAGTTCGGGGCTAATACAGATGCTCAAGTTTGGTTGAGCGACATTAATGCTTCCATGTTAGGCGTCGGCCGGGATCGCTTACTCGATGATGGCTTGGCCTTACCCTGCGTTCAGTTTGATGCTGAAAAGATTCCCTTTCCTGAAAACTATTTTGATGTGATCACTGTCGCATTTGGTCTGCGTAACATGACGCATAAAGAAGTCGCGTTAGCTGAGATGTTGCGTGTCATCAAACCCGGAGGCCGTGTTCTAGTTCTAGAGTTTTCTAAGCCCGATGAGTTTTTGCAACCCATTTATGACGCGTATTCTTTTAAAGTCCTACCTTGGTTAGGCGAGAAGATTGCGCAAGATGCAGAAAGTTATCGTTATCTAGCCGAATCTATTCGGATGCATCCAGATGCAGAGACTCTGAAAGACATGATGTTGAAAGTGGGCTTTGATGAAGTGGATACCCATCGCATGACAGGGGGTATTGTTGCCCTCCATATTGGTATCAAATATTAAAATGTTCTTGCGGTGGTAGTCTACGGATTACTTATTTTATTTACAGGGGTCAGAATGAATAAGCACTTTTTCAAAGCAGTATTGCTGAGTTGCACTTTGGTGTTTGCTGCAATGGGCGATGCTGATGCAGGTCGTCTCGGTGGTGGCAGAAGCTTTGGTCGAGCTCCAAGTGCACCCATTCAAAGACAGGCTACTCCTCCGCAAAGACCGGTTCAGCAGGCGCAGCCTGCTACTCCCGCTGCAGCACCTGCACAACCCGCCGCAACTCCAAATCGTTTTGGTGGCATGGGCGGCATGTTGGGTGGCTTAGCGGCGGGCTTGGGCATTGCTTATCTTTTCTCTCACTTCGGTTTGGGTGAAGGAATGGCCTCCATGTTTTCGGGTTTATTGATTGCACTGCTGGTTGGCTTTGCCATTATGTTTGTGATCAGACGGCTGTTGCCTTCCCTTTCCGGCGCTCAAGGTATGCAACGGACTAGCGAGCCCCTGGCTAAACAAGAGCCTGCTTTTCAGCCTGTAAGTAATGGCTTAAGTAGCGCTCCTCCCGTTGCCGAAACTTTTCAATCAACTATCCCTCCTGGTTTTGATGAGTACTCTTTCCTAGAGAACGCTAAACAATTCTTTGTTCGTCTTCAAAAAGCTTGGGATCAGGGTGATTTGGTTTCACTTAAGGAATACACCACTTCCGAGATGTTCATTACGATCCAGCAAGATTTGGCTGGTAGATTCGATGCCTCCAATCAAACTGAAGTCATTAGCATGCAAGCCAGCTTGCTGGGTATTGAAACCGCTGATAGTCATTATTACTGCAGCGTTCAATTTACCGGCATGATTCGGGAGCAAGTTTCTGCTCCAGCGAGCAACTTCTCAGAAATCTGGAATCTCAGTAAGCCAGTGAATGGTCCCGGAGGTTGGGTACTAGCAGGTATTCAGCAGTTGGTTTAAGCTTAGATACTTTCCTTAGGAAACCCGCATTCGTGCGGGTTTTTTGCACCCATGAATAGCATGACCTCGTCAACCCATTACCTTGCTGCCGGCACGCTGTGCCGGGGGGTGAATCATGTATTGGCCAGTGAACCTTGGGCAATGGTAGAGCTGTCATCCCATGCAGGCAAAAGTATTTGTCTTAAGCTGCCGATGGGTGAGATGGCTGTAGAGATCACCTCAGAGGGAAATCTCTCCGCACTGAATAGTGCTGATCAAGCAAATCTAGTCTTAGAAGTCTCTGCGCAAGCACTTTCAGGTTTACTAGCGAGTCCTGGTAATTTGCGTGATCAAGCTTTTAAAGCAGTCAAAATTAGTGGTGATGCTGATTTGGCTCAATTGATTGGACGGCTAGCTTCCCAGGTGCGCTGGGAGTATGAAGAGGACTTAGCGAAATGGATTGGTGACGCGCCTGCGAACTTTGCAGTACGTCAAGCCAAGACCATAGTAAAGGCTGGTCAAGCTGCTACGAAAGACTTTTTGCACAACGTCGTGGAGTATGTCAGTGAAGAAAGAAAAATACTTCTGAATAAACGGGATTTCATGGTTCGTAAGAATGAGTTGAATGAGTTACGTGACTCAGTGGACCGCATTGAAAAACGCATTTCGCTACTTGAGCAAAAGACCAGATAATCATGCGCCGCATTAGTCGCCTCTTTTTTATTTTCTTTACTGCTTGGCGCTACGGCTTGTTACCTTTATTGCGCGATACTCTCAAGCCTGGATTGCGCCGAGGCTTATTGTCAATTCTGTGTTGGATTTCTCCGGGCGCAGATTTACCGAGAGGCGAGCGTATTCGTTTAACGTTAGAAGCACTCGGCCCCATCTTTGTAAAGTTCGGTCAAGTTCTCTCAACGCGTCGAGACCTCTTGCCTGAGGACATTGCTAACGAGCTGGCTAAATTACAAGACCAAGTACCGCCATTCTCAAACGCTGAGTCACGGCGTTTGATTGAAGTGGCCTTAGGCGAGCCTATTGAAGCCATCTTTGAAAGTTTTGATGCCACTCCTATAGCTAGCGCTTCGGTTGCTCAAGTCCATTTTGGTGTTTTGCGCGGTACAGATAAGCACCCAGAGTGGCTGCGCAGACCAGTGGCCATCAAGGTGCTGCGCCCGGGTATTTTGCCGGTGATTGAAGGTGATCTGGCTTTAATGCGGGATCTAGCCAAAATCATTGAGAAAACATCAGAAGATGGTCGACGCTTAAAGCCTCGTGAAGTTGTTGCTGAGTTTGATATTTATTTGCATGACGAGCTTGACCTGATGCGCGAGGCTGCTAATGCAAGTCAGCTACGCCGTTACTTTATTGATTCTCAGAAATTGATGATCCCTGAAATGTATTGGGATCTTTGTCGAACCAATGTGATTGTCATGGAAAGAATGGATGGCATCTCTATTGGTCGAACTCCAGAGTTACGTGCTGCAGGGGTTGACTTTAAGAAGCTTGCTGCAGACGGCGTCGAGATCTTTTTCACGCAAGTGTTTGAATATGGTTTCTTTCATGCGGACATGCACCCTGGAAATATTTCCATCAGCCTAGAGCCCGAAACCTTTGGCCGTTTTATTTCTTTCGATTTCGGCATTGTGGGCACGTTAAGCGAAACTGATAAAAATTATTTGGCCCAAAACTTTTTGGCTTTCTTTAATCGTGATTACCGCAGAGTGGCTGAGTTACATATCGAGTCTAGTTGGGTACCGGCAAATACCAGAGTGGAGGAATTAGAGGGGGCAGTACGTTCAGTTTGCGAGCCTTACTTTGATCGACCCTTAAAAGAAATTTCTTTGGGCATTGTGCTGATGCGCTTATTCCAAACTTCGCGACGCTTCAAGGTAGAGATTCAGCCTCAGTTAACACTCCTGCAAAAGACTTTATTAAATGTAGAAGGGTTAGCTCGCGAACTGGATCCCGATTTGGACCTATGGAAAACAGCCAAGCCAATCCTAGAGAAATGGGTAGATAAGCAGTTGGGCTGGCGTGGCTTTATCGATGGCCTCAAGGCTGAGGCGCCTGCCTGGGCAAAAATTTTGCCAACTCTTCCAAGGCTTATTGCAGATAGCTTGATACAAAATCAGCAACAAAAGCAAAATGCTGAATTAGAGGTTTTGAGGGCGGTTTTATTTGAAGAGCGGCGTACGCACCGTCTCATCGTGGGGGCGCTCCTCTTTGCAGGCGGTTTTTTAGCTGGGATTGTGTTAATCAGCCTCAGTATTTACTAGGCTCTCGCCCAAAGGGCGTCTAACCCGTTAAAATGCGTGGTTAGGCAAAAAACATGAAAAAATACTTTATCGCTGGAATTCTCGTTTGGGCCCCAATGGCCGTCACCATTTGGGTGATCACTTGGGGCTTGGGCTTGCTCGACGGTGTTTTTGGCTCCGTTATGAGCGCGATTATTGCGGTTTTCCCAGAGCAATTCTCATCCGATTTGCAGCATTTCCGCAACCTTCCAGGCGTTGGAATCTTGATCGTCATTTTGGTGGTGATCTTTACAGGCTTGTTAGCTATTCATTTTGCTGGGCAGTGGTGGATGAGAATATGGGATGGATTTGTTAATCGCATTCCTATTGTTCGCTCTATTTATTCAAGTGTTCAGCAGGTATCTACCACTTTATTGTCTGGTAATGGCAATGCTTTTAGTAAGGCGCTGTTGATTCGCTATCCCCATGCCGATTCTTGGGCAATTGCTTTCCAAACAGGATTACCTGCAAAAGAAATTAGTACAAAGTTGGGCGCGGACTATGTCAATGTCTTTCTTCCCACTACCCCGAATCCAACTTCAGGCTTTTTCATGATCGTGCCACGAGAGCAAACGATTGTCTTGGATATGAGCGTTGAAGATGCACTTAAGCACATTGTTTCAATGGGATCTGTCCCACCACACAGTTCTACTGGTAAGGCTGCATTAGAGTCACCAAAACCACTTTGATTTATAGGAAATTGTTATGTCGATGCGAAGTCATACCTGCGGCCAGGTCAGCGATTCACTGATAGGTAAAGAAGTCACCCTTGCTGGTTGGGTTAATCGTCGCCGTGATCATGGCGGAGTGATTTTTATTGATTTGCGCGATCGTGAGGGTTTTGTACAAATTGTTTGTGATCCTGACCGTCCAGAGATGTTTGCCCTTGCTGAACAAGTGCGTAATGAGTTTTGTATTCAGATTACTGGTTTAGTGCGTGCGCGTCCTGCTGGCACCGAGAACACCGATTTAGTCAGCGGTAAGGTTGAAATTCTTTGCCATCAATTAGTGATCCTAAATGCATCTGTAACACCCCCATTCCAGCTCGATGATGAGAATCTATCAGAGACAACTCGCTTGACCCATCGAGTGCTCGACTTGCGTCGTCCACAAATGCAAAAGAATTTACGTTTGCGTTACAACGTTGCGATGGAATGCCGACGTTATCTAGATGATGCAGGCTTTATTGATATTGAAACACCGATGCTCACAAAGAGCACTCCTGAGGGAGCCCGCGATTATTTAGTTCCGTCCCGTGTGCATGATGGACAATTTTTTGCATTGCCTCAGTCCCCACAATTATTCAAGCAGCTCTTGATGGTGGCTGGCTTTGATCGTTACTATCAAATTACTAAGTGTTTCCGTGACGAAGACTTGCGTGCCGATCGTCAGCCTGAATTTACTCAGATCGACTGTGAAACAGCATTCTTAGACGAGATCGAAATTCGTGACTTATTTGAAAATATGATCCGTCATATTTTCAAGACCACGATGCAAGTTGAACTACCCAACCCATTCCCCACCATGCCGTACTCAGAAGGCATGGCACGCTACGGCTCAGATAAGCCTGACTTACGGGTTGCAATGGAATTTACAGAATTGACTGATCTGATGAAAGATGTGGACTTCAAAGTCTTCTCTGGAGCCGCTAATCAAGCAGGTGGTCGAGTAGTAGGTTTATGCGTCCCTGGTGGTGCAGAGATCAGCCGTAGTGAAATCGATGATTACACACAATTTGTGTCGATCTATGGTGCAAAAGGTTTAGCTTGGATCAAAGTGAATAGTGTGTCTGAAGGACGCAATGGTTTGCAATCTCCAATCGTTAAGAATCTCCATGATGCAGCCATTGATGGCATTTTAAAGCGCACCGGTGCAAAAGATGGCGATATTATTTTCTTTGGTGCCGATAAAGAAAAAGTAGTCAATGATGCAATTGGTAATTTGCGTTTACGGATTGGTCATTCTACTTGGGGTAAAGAACATGGCCTATTCACTGAAGGCTGGAAGCCTTTGTGGGTCGTTGACTTCCCTATGTTTGATTACGATGATGCTGAAGCCCGTTGGGTTGCTTGTCACCATCCATTCACGAGCCCCAAGGATGAGCATCTCAAATATCTGGAGACTGATCCAGGCAAGTGCTTGGCAAAGGCCTACGATATGGTATTGAACGGTAGCGAAATTGGTGGTGGCTCTGTGCGTATTCATCAAGAGGCAGTTCAAAGTCAAGTATTTCGTGCCCTGAAGATTGGTCCAGAAGAGGCGCAAGCTAAATTTGGATTCTTGTTAGACGCACTTCAGTATGGAGCCCCTCCTCACGGTGGTATCGCTTTTGGATTAGATCGCATTGTCACTATGATGACTGGCGCCGAATCGATTCGTGATGTGATTGCTTTCCCCAAAACTCAACGGGCACAGTGTTTGTTGACGCAAGCACCTAGCCCAGTAGATGAACGTCAATTACGCGAATTACATATCCGTCTTCGCCAAGCAGCGCCTACTGCATAAGTACCATATCTTGAAAATCCCCGTCTCGGTTTTAGTTGTCATTTATAAATCGAATGGGGAAGTTTTATTGATCGAGCGAGCTGACCGAGAAGGCTTCTGGCAATCCGTAACAGGCAGTATTGATTTTCCTGGTGAAGATTTAAGACAAGCGGCGATCAGAGAGGTCCAGGAAGAGACTGGTATCGATGTATGCCAGCTAAATCCTGACGCATTACAAGATATGCAACATCAAATTGAATACGAAATCTACCCACAATGGCGTTTTAGATATGAAGCCGGTGTGATTAAAAATACTGAACATTGGTTCTCATTGCTGGTGCCTGATGAGACCGCAGTCACCCTTTCTCCAAGGGAGCATATTGCTTATGAGTGGTTGCCTTTTGCAGCGGCTGCAGCTAAATGTTTTTCTCCCAGCAATGGTCAAGCTATTCTGCAGTTATTTTCTTCAAAGGCATCATGAGACATTTAGCAGGTTCAAGATCGAGCGAACCTTCCCTAGCGACTTCGCAACGTAGTGACTGGCGGGTTATTCGTGATTTACTCCCTTACTTATTAGAGTACCGCCTAAGAGTGTTACTTGCTTTAGTGTGTCTAGTCGCTGCTAAGGTTGCTAATCTGGGCATTCCCATTTTGATGAAGCGTTTGATTGACGCTTTGAATATCACAGTGGATTCTGGCCAAGCCCTGTTAGCTGTTCCAGTTGCTCTGATTGTGGCTTATGGCCTATTGAGAATCTCCGCATCATTATTTAATGAATTGCGTGAGGCTCTATTTGCCAAGGTGACGCAAAACGCTGTTCGTAAAGTCGCCTTACAAGTCTTTGATCATCTCCATGCTCTCTCTTTACGCTTTCATCTGGCACGTCAGACTGGAGGGGTTAGTCGAGATATTGAACGCGGGACGCGAGGGATTCAGTCGCTGATCCAGTATTCCCTGTACAGCATTCTGCCAACCCTCATTGAATTTATCTTGGTTCTCGGCTACTTGGCGTATACCTACGATATTTGGTTTGCGCTGATTACGCTTGTAGCGCTAGTTTTCTATATCGCCTTTACTGTGGTTGTTACTGAATGGCGCACCCATTTTCGTCGTACCATGAATGATATGGACTCAAGAGCCAATCAAAAGGCGATTGATTCATTATTAAATTTTGAGACAGTTAAGTATTTTGGTAATGAAGCTTTTGAATCGCGTCGCTATGATGAAAATTTAGCGCGTTACCAAGTGGCGGCGGTCAAGTCACAAAAATCCTTGGCCGTTCTGAATTTAGGACAGCAAACGATTATTGCAGTCGGCTTAATTTTAATTCTTTGGCGCGCCACCTCAGGCGTTATTAATGGCACGATGACTTTGGGTGATTTGGTTTTAGTCAATACCCTAATGATCCAACTCTATATCCCGCTGAATTTTTTAGGGGTGATTTATCGAGAGATTAAGCAGTCTCTGACAGATATGGACCGAATGTTTTCTCTGCTAAGTACTGATAAAGAGATTGCTGACTTGCCCAGTGCTCAGCCCTTAATAATTCAGAATTATTCGATTGGACCAGATGTCCACTTTGAGCATGTCTCTTTTCATTACGATGCTAAACGCGAAATTCTTCGTGACGTGAGTTTTAATATTCCTGCCGGAACGATTACGGCTGTTGTTGGCCAGAGTGGAGCTGGTAAAAGTACTCTAGCCCGCTTACTCTTTCGTTTTTATGATGTCCAGTCCGGCAAAATTATGATCGATAGGCAAAATATCCAAGATGTGCAGCAGGCGAGCTTACGCAAGGTCATTGGCATAGTTCCTCAGGACACCGTGCTATTCAACGACACGATTGGTTACAACATCGCTTATGGAAATCCTGGGGCTACGCCTGAGGCGGTTCAAGAGGCAGCGCGGGCAGCACAAATTGATGGTTTTATTGAGCGCTTACCCGACGGCTATAACACCCAAGTCGGTGAGCGGGGCTTAAAGCTATCTGGCGGTGAGAAGCAGAGGGTTGCGATTGCTCGTACTTTATTAAAGAACCCCGCAATGCTGATATTTGACGAAGCCACGTCTGCCTTGGATTCGAAAACAGAGCGGGCTTTTCAGGAAGAATTACTGAGTTTGGCTAAAAATCGCACCACACTCATCATTGCGCATCGACTATCAACGATTGTTCACGCAGATCAGATATTGGTCATGGAGCATGGCCAAATTGTGGAGCGTGGTACTCATATTGAGTTGCTGGCGCACCAAGGTCGCTATGCTGAGATGTGGCAAATGCAAGAACGAGCCACGCTTGATTAGAATACTCTGATGAGTCATCAAAAATCCATTCTGCAAAATGCGTTTGCTGCCGCTCTAGCGGTAGCAGATCCCCAGAAAATCGTACCCGAATACCTGGAAAAGATTTTTGCAGATAGCCCCCCACAAAAAAAGTGCTTAGTTGTTGGGGCCGGTAAAGCCAGTGCATCAATGGCAAGCGCCCTAGAGCGATTTGCCAAACAGCATTGGCCGCATACGCAGCTAGAGGGTATCGTGTTAACTCGTTATGGTCATGGATCGCCAACGGAATTCATTCAAATTATTGAGGCCGGCCATCCCGTTCCAGATCAGGCTGGTATGGATGGGGCAAAAGCGGTTCTGCAATTAGTCAATCAACTCAATGCGGGGGATGTATTAATTGTCTTGGTATCTGGCGGGGGCTCAAGCTTACTGACCTTGCCACAAGCGGGTATCAGCATGGAAGATATGCGTTCTACAACACAGGCTTTGTTGAGATGTGGTGCTCCGATTGAGGAGATGAATATTGTCCGCAAGCACTTATCCGCAATCTTGGGCGGTAATTTAGCTAGAGCAGCTATGCAACGCGGTGCCCGAGTTGAAGCGTTATTGATTTCTGATGTGACCGGAGATCAGCCTGCAGATATTGGCAGCGGTCCTTGCGCAGCAGATTACTCTACCTATCAGGATGCCCTATCAATCCTAGCTAAACACCAACTGGATGAGGCATCAATACCTGCATCAGTTCTCAATCATCTACAAAAAGGCTTGGATGGGCTGATACCGGAAACTTTAAAAGAGCACGATTTAAAAAATGCTCCGGTCAAAAATCATGTCATCGCAACAGCTTATAAAAGTTTAGAGGCGGCTGCTGACTATGTCCGCACAGAGGGATATGAGCCTATGATTCTCGGTGACACCATTACTGGTGAGGCTAAAGAGGTTGGAGCTGATCAAGCGAAGCTCGTAAAGGAGTTGATTGATCGGCGAGACGGCAATAAACCCTTAGCGGTGATTTCTGGTGGTGAATGCACAGTGACGTTACCAGCCGGCATTAAAGGCCGAGGCGGTCGCTGTAGCGAGTTTTTACTTTCTTTATTTGTCGAAACGGGGCAGATTCCTCGCTTGGCGGCCTTAGCGGCGGATACGGACGGTATTGATGGTAGTGAAAAGAATGCGGGTGCCTGGTTTACTCCTGAGCTGCGTGAAGCCAGTAAAAGTCAGGGTGTGAACCCCAGGCAATTTCTGGATGCGCATGATTGTTATGGATTCTTTGCAGAATTAGACGCTTTGGTAGAAACTGGACCTACTCTAACTAATGTGAATGATTTCCGTATCATCTTGCTTAACTAATCTTAAAGTCATCACCATGTCTAGTAACCCACAACAGATTCAAATCACTCAGCCAGATGATTGGCATTTGCATATTCGTGATGGTGAAGTCATGGGTAGCGTATTGGCTGATACTGCCAGGCAGTTTGCGCGCGCCGTCATCATGCCAAACTTGAAGCCACCGGTGACCACGGTGGAATTGGCCAAGGCGTATCGCTCCAGAATTGATAGTCAGTTGGCATCACTACAGATCAAAAACTTCACGCCTTTAATGACTTTGTATTTGACAGATAACACTAGCGCTGAAGAGGTACGCAAGGCAAAGGCGGACGGAATAGTGGGTTTCAAGTTATATCCTGCTGGCGCTACTACCAACAGCGATGCTGGCGTCAGTGACATTCGTCGTTGTTATGCTGCTCTAGAAGCGATGCAAGCAGTGGGTATGCCGCTCTTGGTTCATGGTGAAGTAACGAATTCTGAAATTGATATCTTTGATCGGGAAGCGGTATTTATCGATCGCGTACTCGAACCTTTGCGTAAAGATTTACCTGAACTAAAGATTATTTTTGAGCACATTACTACCTTGCAAGCTGCTCACTATGTGCGCGATGCAGCGGCTAATGGAAAACATTTGATTGGAGCAACGATTACTCCGCAGCATTTGTTGATGAATCGTAATGCTATTTTTGCCGGTGGTATTCGTCCGCACCACTATTGCTTACCTGTATTGAAGCGTGAAGAGCATCGACTGGCTTTATTGGAAGTTGCTACCAGCGGTAATCCCCGTTTTTTCTTGGGCACTGATAGCGCGCCTCATTCCAAGGGGGCAAAAGAAAGTGCTTGTGGTTGTGCAGGTTGTTACAGCGCTTTTAATGCAATCGGACTCTATGCAGAGGCTTTTGACAGCGTTGGTAAGCTCGATCGCCTAGAGGGCTTCGCTAGTTTTTTTGGCCCTGACTTTTATTCCTTGCCACGCAATACTCAAAAAATTACCCTCGTGAAACAGGCGCAAAGTATTCCCCATGAGCTCCCATTTGGTGGTGAGACCATCATCCCATTGAGGGCAGGGGAAAGCATTGCCTGGTCCCTTGTTTCTAGTTAATTCCAAACGTTTTTTCCTGACTGCGTTAGACTGCAGGCGCAGAGTCAATTAGGCAATCGCCGCCTCTTTATTGAGGGGGAGGAAAGTCCGGACTCCATAGGGAAGGGTGATGGCTAACGGCCATCCATGGCGACGTGCGGAATAGGGCCACAGAGACGAGCGTATTTAGTTACGGTGAAACGCGGTAACCTCCACCCGGAGCAATCCCAAGTAAGCAGGCGATGAGGCGTCCCGCTGAGTCTGCGGGTAGGGAGCTTGAGCCGTTAGGTAACTAACGGCCTAGAGGAATGATTGCCCCTAGACGCAAGTCTAGGCGACAGAATCCGGCTTATCGATTGGCTCTGCACTTATTCCGAACGGACTTCAATGCTGTAAGTCAGTTCTGCAGTTTTGGAGAGCATCGCTGTAGCAGAGCAATACTTATCGTGAGAGAGTTTGACTGCGCGATCAACTTTGGCTGGGTCCAAGTCTTTCCCGGTAACGATGAAATGTAAATCAATCTTGGTAAAGACTTTGGGATCTTCGCTAGCTCTGTCAGCCTTAATCTTCACTTCACAACCTGAGACGGCTTGGCGGGCCTTTTGTAGGATTAAAACCACATCAAAGGCTGAGCAGCCACCGGCACCTGCCAGAAGCAGCTCCATGGGTCTGGGGGCTAGATTTCTGCCTCCAGCCTCTGGGGCGCCATCCATATTGATGAGGTGTCCGCTACCAGTTTCAGCCGAAAAAGCCATGCCGGCATTACCCAACCAAGATACTGTGCAATCCATATTAGTGATCCCTAACTTCTAAATTAATCAATATTATCAATGATTTAGACATTATAAGGGGATTACTTATGGGTGGCGAATGTAGTAAATAATTGACTTAGATCAATTTTCTTGCATTGCACCATAAATTATGGTCAAATACCCATATTGATGCTCAGTCTTATATAAGAGATTGATTTGTCACCCAGTGTCTCCTCCACCCAAACATCGGTGGATTCCAACCCAGGACTCGTTCCTGGGTTTTTTTTGGGTTACAATTCAAGGCTTTACTGAATTACCGTCTTGTCAGCGGTGATTGTTTTACCAGTTGAATTTCTGAATCTGCGAGCCTGCAAACATAAGCAGGGCCAAAGTGGACGTGGTTTGATTGGGGGTATTTTTTGACAATAACAATTTGAGAAATCATGAAAACTTTTTCCGCAAAATCCCATGAGGTAACGCGTGAATGGTTCGTGATTGACGCTACGGACAAAGTCCTCGGTCGTGTCGCCAGTGAAGTGGCACACCGTCTACGCGGCAAGCACAAGCCTGAATTCACTCCACACGTTGATACTGGCGACTTTATCGTCGTAATCAACTCATCCAAGCTGCGTGTCACTGGCACCAAGGGCTTGAACAAACTCTATCACCGTCACAGCGGATACCCAGGTGGTATCAGCACGACCAACTTCGATAAGATGCAAGACCGTTTTCCAGGTCGCGCTTTAGAGAAGGCTGTGAAAGGTATGTTGCCAAAAGGCCCACTCGGCTATGCCATGATTAAGAAATTAAAAGTCTATGGCGACGCTAATCATCCGCACACGGCTCAACAGCCTAAAGCGTTAGAGATTTAAGGAATCCAAATGGCTATTAATTACGGAAATTGGAATTACGGTACAGGTCGTCGCAAGAGCTCTGTAGCCCGTGTATTTATTAAATCTGGCAAAGGCGAAATTACTGTTAACGGTAAGCCTATTGATGCTTATTTCGCACGCGAGACATCCCGCATGATCGCTCGTCAACCTTTGGCTCTGACTGCTCACCTCACTACCTTTGATATCAAAGTGAACGTTACTGGTGGTGGTGAGACTGGCCAGGCTGGCGCAGTTCGTCACGGTGTTACTCGTGCTTTGATCGACTACGACAATGCTTTGAAGCCAACCCTGTCTAAAGCAGGTTTGGTAACTCGCGATGCTCGTGAAGTTGAGCGTAAGAAGGTTGGTCTGCACGGCGCGCGTCGTCGTAAGCAGTTCAGCAAGCGCTAATTTCTTTCAGTCGCTATGTTTTGATGAAAGGGTCGCGCAAGCGGCCCTTTTTGTTTCTAAAATGAAAGCATTTGTCAGAATCAAGCAGTAAGCTATAGCTTATCGAAATTGGAGAACAGCATGATTAAGGTTGGCATCGTTGGTGGAACTGGATATACCGGAGTAGAGTTACTCCGTCTGTTGACACAGCATCCTGAAGTCCAGATTCAGGCAATCACTTCGCGCACTGAAGCGGGTATGGCTGTGGCAGATATGTTCCCCTCCTTGCGTGGCCGCGTGGATTTGAAATTCACTACGCCAGAGGATGCCAAGCTAACAGAATGTGATGCCGTATTTTTTGCTACACCGCATGGTGTGGCGATGGCGCAGGCAAAAGAACTCTTGGCTGCAGGAGTCAAGGTATTGGATCTAGCTGCAGACTTTCGTTTGAAAGATATTGCTGAGTTTCAAAAATGGTATGGCATGGAGCACAGCTGCCCTGATATCTTGGCTGAGGCGGTCTATGGCTTGCCAGAAATTAATCGGGATGCCATCAAGAAAGCGCGGGTCGTTGGACTTGCGGGTTGCTATCCAACCTCTGTACAACTAGGCCTTGCCCCATTACTTTCTCAAAAAGCAACTGGTGGCAAACAACTGATTGATGGCGAACATATTATTTCGGATTCAAAGTCTGGCACCTCTGGCGCAGGACGTAAAGCCGAGATCGGTACCTTAATGGCTGAGGCTAGTGATAACTTCAAGGCTTATGGCGTTAAAGGCCATCGTCACTTGCCTGAGATTGTTCAAGGACTCAAAGCTATCGCTGGTCACGAACAGATTGGTTTGACATTTGTACCCCATCTCACGCCGATGATTAGAGGTATTCATTCCACTTTGTATGTGCGTCTAACCGAGGTAGGCAAAGAGGTCGATTACCAAAAGCTGTATGAGAGCTTCTACAAGGATGAGCCCTTTGTGGATGTGATGCCAGCCGGAAGTCATCCAGAGACGCGTTCGGTAAGAGGGAGTAATGGCCTTCGAATTGCGATCCATCGGCCTGGCAATGGTGATACTTTGGTCATTTTGGTGGTTGAGGACAACCTGGTTAAAGGGGCTTCTGGTCAGGGTGTGCAGTGTCTAAACCTAATGTTTGGCTTGCCCGAGACCATGGGCTTGACCCAGATTGCCTTATTGCCCTAAAGACCTTTCCAGCAGACTAGAGATTTAAAGCCTAAAATGAATCATTGCCTTTCGAATTAGGAGTTCATCATGACTGAAGTTGCTACCCAAGTTGCGCAGGATCTTGCAGAGCCACCAACACCATTGGTGTTTACGGATAGCGCTGCCGCAAAAGTGGCTGACCTGATTGCCGAAGAGGGTAATCCCAGCCTCAAATTAAGAGTATTCGTCCAAGGTGGCGGTTGCTCTGGATTTCAGTATGGCTTTACTTTCGATGATGCTGTCAATGAAGACGATACCGAGTTTGAGAAGAATGGTGTGACGCTGCTTGTTGATTCAATGAGCTTCCAATATTTAGTTGGCGCAGAAATTGATTACAAAGAAGATATTCATGGATCACAGTTTGTGATTAAGAATCCCAATGCCACTACCACTTGTGGTTGCGGTTCTTCTTTCTCAGCTTAAGATGTTCAAAAACTAGGCTGGGTAACAAGCACCTAAGATTCTGAGTCCTTTAGCACCCGTTACGGCCGGCAGATTTGCTGGCCGTTTTTCTTTATGAGCCCAGGCGAGCCAGGCAAACGCAAGAGCCTCTACTAGTTGTGCATCTACCCCCACAGAGTCGCTAGAAATAATTTCTAACTGAGGGGCTTTTGTTCTCAGTAAATCCATCAGTGCTGTATTTTTTACTCCACCTCCACAAACAATCAGCTTTTGGGTTTCGGGAGCATGCAGTATCAGAGCCTCTAGAGCAGATACTGCAGTTAAGTGCAGCAGACTCATTTGGATATCCGCAGCTTGGATCACTTCGTTGCCAATGTGCTTTTCAAGCCATGCTAAATGGAAGTCATCACGCCCTGTACTTTTTGGAGGAGCTTTCTTGAAAAATGGATCTGACAACATTCTTGTGAGTAGTTCCTCATGCAACTTACCTTCTGTTGCCCAAGCCCCATCTTTGTCAAAGGACTTTTGTTGATGGCGTTCTATCCAAGCATCCATCAACATATTGCCAGGACCACAATCAAACCCTTTTACTTCACCTGTTTTAGGTAAGAGGGTGAGATTGGCGATACCACCAAGGTTGAGAATTGCAACATCTACGTCAGATTGGAACTGCTGAGCATGAAAGGCGGGTACGAGGGGTGCGCCATGTCCTCCAGCCGCAAGATCACGACTCCGAAAATCAGCAACCACATCAATATTGGTGATTTCTGCAAGAAGTGCTGGATTGAGAGTTTGGTGGGTATAGCCAAATTGGGGTTGATGGCGAATGGTTTGACCATGAGCACCAATCGCGGTGATATCAGATGGTTTTTTCCCGGCATGCTTGAGTAGAGCGTTTACAAGGTCACCATAGGCCTGAGCAAGTGCATTAGCCGCCTCATTTTCTCGATGAATTTCGTCTGGACCACTACTTTGCAGATCAAATAAGGCTTTACGAAGATCCTCGGAGAAGGGCACGCTTCGGGCAGCCTCTATTCTTGCTGCACCATTGGATCCAATGCTTGCAAGAACGGCATCGATCCCATCTAGGCTGGTGCCAGACATGATGCCAATAAAGAGGGGGCGGGGCTGATTCATGCGGTCTGTGGGCTTTATGCTGAGGAATGCGACAATTATGCTTTAGTAAACACCAGCTCTAATTTAACCGACTTAATTTATTGATTCACTATGACGGCTAAACCCGAACCACAATACCCCCTAACGCCTGAGGTAATGGCCGCCCTTGAAGTTACCAAGCGGGGCTGCGATGAGCTTTTGGTAGAAGCAGATTGGTTAAAAAAGCTAGCTCGGAGTCAGGCTACTGGTGTTCCCCTTCGAATTAAGTTAGGTCTTGATCCTACTGCGCCTGATATTCATCTGGGGCATACCGTGGTGTTAAATAAATTACGGCAGATGCAGGACCTTGGCCATACCGTGATTTTCTTAATCGGTGATTTCACGAGCATGATTGGTGATCCATCGGGTCGTAATGCGACCCGTCCGCCACTGACTCCTGAAGAAATCAAAGTTAATGCAGAAACCTACTATCGCCAAGCGAGCTTAGTGCTCGATCCTAAGAAAACGGAAGTGCGTTACAACAGCGAGTGGTGTGACCCATTGGGTGCGCGCGGCATGATTCAGCTCGCAGCAAAATATACCGTCGCCCAAATGCTGGAGCGAGATGATTTTACGAAACGCTACCGTGGTGGTATTCCTATCTCCGTCCATGAGTTTCTGTATCCATTAATGCAGGGTTATGATTCAGTCGCTCTGAAGAGTGATCTAGAGTTAGGCGGTACGGATCAAAAGTTCAATCTCTTAGTGGGTCGTGAACTCCAACGGGAATACGGTCAAGAGCCACAATGTATTTTGACTATGCCGCTATTGGTTGGTTTGGACGGCGTAGAAAAAATGAGTAAGTCCAAGGGAAACTATATTGGCATTAGTGAGCCTGCTAGTGAGATGTTCGGCAAGCTCATGAGCATCTCGGATGACCTGATGTGGGATTACTTCACATTGCTTTCTTTCCGCCCTATGGCAGAAATTGATCTTATGAAGCAAGAGGTTGCTGCAGGCCGCAATCCTCGCGATTGCAAAGTATTGCTAGGGCAAGAAATCGTAGCGCGCTTTCACTCAGAAGCGGCTGCAGAAAAAGCTTTAGAAGACTTTAACCACCGCGCTAAGGGTGGCATTCCTGACGATATTCCAGAGGTATCTTTATCGGGTGCTCCAATGGGTGTAGCAAACTTCTTGAAGGCTGCAGGCCTTGTGCCATCAAGCTCTGAGGCTAATCGCAATATCGAGCAAAGTGGAGTGCGTATTGATGGTTCGGTGATTAGTGACAAATCACTCAAGCTTGCAGCAGGATCTTATGTGGTTCAAGTCGGCAAGCGACGCTTTGCCAAAGTAACGCTAAGTTAGCTTTAATCGAGTAAGTCTAGATTGGCTGAGCGACTGGGTGGTGTTAAACCGAAGTGCTCATAAGCTTGACGAGTTGCTACTCTGCCACGCGATGTTCTCTGGAGGTAGCCTTGCTGAATGAGGTAGGGCTCCAAGACATCTTCGATCGTATCGCGTTCTTCCCCAATCGCTGCAGCAAGATTGTCAATTCCAACAGGACCACCATCAAACTTATGCAAGATGGCTTCAAGCAACTTACGGTCCATTAAATCAAAGCCGCTGGGATCGACATCAAGCATCTTCAAAGCAGCATCGGCAATTGCTTTAGTGATAGTGCCAGTGCCCTTTACTTCAGCATAGTCACGTACTCGGCGCAATAAACGATTAGCAATACGAGGAGTGCCGCGGGCACGTTTAGCAATTTCAATTGAGCCCGCAGGATCAATCTTGGCTTTGAGAAGATTGGCTGAACGCTCGATGATCTTGGTTAATTCTTCGGTGGAGTAAAACTCTAGCCTTGCCACAATGCCAAAGCGGTCGCGCAGTGGATTGGTGAGCATGCCTGCACGAGTAGTTGCACCAATCAGTGTGAAGGGTTTGAGATCAATCTTTACGCTCCGGGCTGCAGGACCCTCGCCGATCATGATGTCCAGACTGTAATCCTCAAGAGCAGGATAGAGAATTTCTTCCACTACTGGAGAGAGCCGATGAATCTCGTCAATGAACAAAACGTCATTGGTTTCTAAATTGGTGAGTAGTGCCGCAAGATCTCCCGGGCGATCTAATACGGGGCCGCTCGTTTGGCGCAAATTAACACCTAGCTCTCTGGCGATGATATGGGCTAAGGTTGTTTTACCAAGACCAGGAGGACCAAATAGTAGAACATGATCAAGCGCTTCTTGACGGGCGCGCGTTGCACTAATAAAAATTTCTAGTTGGGCGCGGGCTTTAGTTTGGCCGACATACTCATCTAGTTGTTTTGGGCGCAGGGCTTTTTCAAAAACTGCCTCAGCGTTTCCGGCTGCTGCACTAATGATGCGGTCGGCAGCATTTTCAGGTAAGTCGTCTGGAATAGCGCTGAGGTCGTCGGTATGTATAGCCATAAGCTTAGTTTAGTGGGTTTAGCTAAACCGCTTGATTAGGTTTTAGAGAGATATTTAAGACCCAGACGAATGCCATCAGAAACAGTGCTGTCTGATGGGATCTGCGTAATTGCCAAGAGCGCTTCTTTCTCGGAGTAGCCCAACGCCAATAAGGCTTGCAAAATTTCGCTACTGGCTTCTCTGGCATGAGGCTTGCCTGCTACTAGACCAAGATCAGGGGCCAGTTTGCCTTTCAGTTCAAGCAAAAGACGCTCAGCCGTTTTCTTGCCAATACCTGGTACTTGCGTCAGGCGAGCTGATTCTTGGAGGGTAATGGCTTGGGCTAGCTCATTTACGCTCATACCAGATAGCACGGCAAGAGCGGTCCGCGATCCTACCCCGCTAATTTTGATAAGAGCTCTAAAGGCTTCTCGCTCAGTCTCAGTCGCGAAACCAAACAGTTGTTGCGCATCTTCTCTCACCTGAAAATGAGTAAGCAAAGTAATTTTTTGATTTACTTCGGGAAGTTGATACAAGGTACTCATTGGCACATCAATTTCGTAACCAACGCCTTGGCAATCTACCAGTAGGCGAGGGGGGTGAACTGAGACGAGGGTTCCTTGAATACGACCAATCATAGAAAGATCTTAACCTGTTTAAGCTTTTGACTTCGAGGGTTTCTTGGGCGCGAGTGCAGCCGTGATCGCCTTTGGAATCTGCGCATGGTGTGCTGCGCAAATTGCTACGCCTAGGGCATCAGAAGCATCAGAGCCTGGAGCACGGTTCAGCCGGAGTAAACGCTTCACCATTTCTTGAACCTGGGGCTTAGCAGCGCGTCCCGTCCCAACGATGGCTTGCTTTACTCTGAGCGCGCTGTACTCAGCTACAGGAAGTTTTTTTGAGACTAGAGCAGCTATAACGGCACCACGTGCTTGACCCAGCATCAGTGTTGAGCGTGGATTGACATTGAGAAAGACTTCTTCAATCGCGGCCGACTCTGGGTGATAGGTCTCTAATACCTCGATTAACCCAGCATAAAGAGCGCCCAAGCGTTCTGGTAGGCCTCTAGCGGGGTCGCCGCTTTCAATGGTGCCTGAGGCAACGTAAGTCAATTTCTGGCCAATGACATCAATCACACCAAAACCAGTTGTGCGTAAACCAGGATCGATTCCTATCCAGCGCATGAAGTTATCTTTTGCTCAATGGCGGAAGTGGCGTATACCAGTGAAGATCATGGCGATGCCATGCTCATTGGCTGCAGCAATGATTTCATCGTCACGCATACTGCCCCCTGGCTGAATAGCGCAACTCGCACCCGCACTTACTACGACATCTAAACCATCGCGGAAGGGGAAGAAGGCGTCACTCGCAACAGCAGATCCCTTGAGACTCAGTCCTGCGTTTTCAGCTTTAATGCTTGCCATTCTTGCGGAATCTACACGACTCATCTGGCCAGCGCCAATCCCCAGAGTCATACCATCTGCGCAATACACAATCGCATTCGATTTGACAAACTTAGCAACGCGCCAAGCAAACATCATGTCATTAAGTTCTTTTGGGGTTGGTTGTCTATGGCTAACGACCTTGATCTCATTTTGTAAAACATTCTTTGCATCAGGAGACTGAACCAATAAGCCACCGCCCACCCTTTTTAAATCAAAGGTATTAAATGCATTACCGAGAGGAATCTCTAATAAACGCACATTTTGCTTTGCTGAAAACAGAGCTAAAGCTTCTTTGCTAAAGCTGGGGGCGATCAAAACCTCGACAAATTGCTTGGAGATGGCCTCTGCTGCTGCTGCATCGCAAGGCACATTGAAGGCAATAATTCCGCCGAAGGCAGAGCTTGGGTCGGTCTTAAAGGCTTTTTGATAAGCCTCAAGTGCTGAAGCTCCAACCGCAACGCCGCATGGATTAGCGTGTTTGATGATGACGCAGGCAGAAGTGTTATTGCCATTAGAGAAACTTTTTACACATTCCCAGGCAGCATCTGCATCTGCAATATTGTTATAGGAAAGCTCTTTACCCTGTAATTGACGATAGTTAGCTAGGGCACCGTCAACAGTTTGGAGATCTTTGTAGAAGGCGGCAGATTGATGGGGATTTTCACCATAGCGCATCTCTTGGACTTTCTCGAATGCCAGGTGCAGAGTTTCTGGATATGAAGAGCGATGCTGATGGTTTAAGTCATCACCTAAAGAGGATAAGTAGTTTGCAATAGCACCATCATATTGGGCGGTATGTGCGAAGACTTTCTTGGCTAAAGCTAAATTGGTTTTATAAGAAACATTATTTTGATTCGATTTCATTTCCGTAAGCACAGGAGCATAGTCTTCTGGTGAAATTAATACTGTGACATCTTGATGATTCTTTGCGGCTGCACGAAGCATGGCGGGGCCACCAATATCAATATTCTCAACCGCATCTTCAAAAGAACATTCTGCTTTTGCTACTGTTTGATTGAAAGGGTAAAGATTAATGACCAGCATATCAATCGTACCAATACCATGATCTTTCAAGGCAGCCATGTGATCTTTTGAATCTCTGCGAGCTAAAAGTCCTCCGTGCACCATGGGGTGAAGAGTCTTAACGCGACCGTCAAGCATTTCTGGGAATTGGGTTAATGCAGAGACTTCAGTGACTGGCAAACCATTTTCAGCAAGTAGCTTAGCGGTGCCCCCTGTAGAAATGAGTTGGACGCCAAGAGCATGAAGCGCTTTAGCAAAGTCGACGATACCGTGTTTATCAGAAACAGAAAGGAGTGCAGTTCGAATCATGGGTTTTATTCAGAGAAATGATTATTTAATGAGTTTGTGCTCAACTAGTTTTTTGTGGAGCGTATTGCGATTAATACCGAGATATTGCGCAGCTAGAGATTGGTTATCTTTTGCATGACGCATCACAATCTCAAGCATAGGCTTTTCAACTACCTCCAAGACCATTTGATAAACGTCAGATGGGGCCGTACCCTTCAGATCATCTAGATAGTGCTGAAGGTGGGTTTGAACACACTCAGTAATAGGATGTTTATTAGTCATGAATCAGTAGCGAATTTAAGCGGCTTCTAAAAAGAGGAGGCGATCAGAGTGGGATTTCATTTCATCAAAAAAATCATTGACCATTTGCAATTGGGTCTTGCAATCATCGGCAGTATTCATTTTCTGTCTAAAGTGATGAGAGTTTCGTAAGCCTTTGCAATACCAGCCAATATGCTTGCGTGCGGTGCGAAGGCCAGTATATTCACCGTAAAAAGCGTAATGATCGAGCAAGTGTTCGTTCATGATGGTTTGAATCTCAGCAATCTCAGGCGTTGGTAGAATTTCACCAGTAGCAAGATAGTGCGCAATCTCTCTAAAAATCCAAGGGCGACCTTGAGCGGCCCGACCAATCATGATGGCATCAGCACCGGTTAGTTTTAAAACTTGAGCCGCTTTTTCTGGAGTGGTGATATCGCCATTTGCAACTACCGGAATCTTGACACTACTTTTTACAGCTTGAATTGTTTCGTATTCAGCAGCACCGTGATATAGATCTGCGCGCGTGCGCCCATGAACCGTCAGCATGGAGATGCCAGACTGCTCTGCCAGCTTTGCAACAGCTAAAGCATTTTTATGCTCTCGATCCCAACCGGTTCGAATTTTCAGCGTGACAGGAACGGCGCCAGGGCCAACGCCAACCGCCTGAACAACTGCTTCAATAATTTGTTGGACTAAAGGCTCGTCTCGCAATAAAGCAGAGCCAGCAGCAACATTGCAGACCTTCTTCGCTGGGCAACCCATATTAATGTCAATGATTTGGGCGCCATGATCGACATTGAGTTTGGCGGCTGCTGCCATCATGGCTGGATCAGCCCCGGCAATCTGAACCGCAATCGGTTTAAATTCACCCTGGTGATTCGCTCGGCGCTGGGTCTTTTCACTATTCCACAACAGCGCATTCGAGGCGATCATTTCAGATACGGCATAACCAGCCCCCAGTTTTTTGCACAGCTGGCGAAAAGGGCGATCGGTCACGCCAGCCATCGGGGCAACGAAGAGCTGATTGGCTAGCTGATGTGGACCGATTTTCATTGATTTGAAAGGGCTAAAAAAAGGGGGTTGGGGCTGATAGGAAAGGATGTTACTTTAGCACAAGAGCCCCAAAATTTGCCTAAATTTTAGGCAAATAAACCCTCTTTTTTAATAACTGTAGGACGGCTTTTAAGCCCCCTAGCGTCGTCCAAACATCATTTGACGTGCTAAAGCTGTTTTGATGGGTGGAAGCCATTGCAGGGCCGATAAAGCTAAGCCTCGGGCAAATACAACGGGGATTAGGTTCGAGGTAAACACTCTAGCCATCATGTCAGTCAGGCCAATGGTTGCCTTGCGATCTATTTGTCGACTTTGAGCATATTCAGATAGGGCTTTTTCAATCACCGTTGCCGTTATTCCGCTTGCAGGCCTAGCAAATACACTAGTGAGTTTTTCGGAGAGGAGATAAGCATCTCGCAGACCTAAGTTCAAACCTTGACCAGCAACAGGGTGCAGTGTTTGCGCAGCATTACCGATCCATACAGCATTATCTTGATGGATTTGTTTGCGGTAATTGAGACCTAAATCATAGAAGCGGCGATCTTGGATTTTAAGAAAGCGCCCAATCCGGGAGCCAAATTCATTTTGTAGTGCAGATAAAAATTCGACATCGCTTAAAGCAAGTCGATGTTGGGTTGATTCAGGAGAGCCACACCAAACCAGATTCAAAATATTTGTACCGTAGTGACTCGGAAGGACTGCCAAGGGACCTTCCGCTGTAAATCGCTCCCATGCCATCTGTGGCTTAGCGGCTTCTACCTCTACCAAACCCACCAGAGCAGATTGACCATAGTCTCGACCAGACTCAACCCAATCTTGGGTTTTGAATAAGCCACCTTCAGCATGAACAACACATTGAGCATCAATATCTTGAGGTGAGCTATTTGCTTCAATGTGCTGCCAAGTAAAGCGAGGACTATTTTTTTGCAAGTGACGAAGTGCATTGCGTAATGCCAAATGAATATCGCGGTAGCGAACGATATGACCCAGTGCATCTTGTTTGAGTTCTTCTCGCGTCATTAAAGCGCGACCAAAGCGCCCAGCTTGAGACACATGCACTTGATGAATGGGTGCGCTCTCAGTGGGCCAGGCGGCAATCGTATCGAGTAGAAGCTTGCTGCCGTGCGAGAGAGCGATACCTCTGGTATCAGTAGCACCTAGAGCATCATCGTCAATAGGATTGCGATCAAGGAGAGTAAGTTGAATATGGGGATATTTCTGCAGAGTCCATGCAGCACAGGCTAGCCCAACGGGACCACCACCTAAAATCAGAATATCGCAAGCAGGAATTGTCATCGGGTTGCGATTAATTACGCATCAGAGCTTCGATTTCTGCGGCCTTTACAGGCACTCCACGAGAAATCAATTCACAGCCAGAGGTGGTGACGACTGCATCATCTTCAATACGGATTCCAATATTCCAAAAGGACTCGGGAACATCCTCAGCTGGCCTGATGTAAAGGCCGGGCTCTATAGTGAGCACCATATTGGGTTGAAGCATTCGCCAAGGTTTATCAGTTGCAGTGCTGGCCTCTCTATAGGAGCCGACATCATGGACATCCATGCCCAGCCAATGGGAGGTTCGGTGCATATAAAAACGACGATATGCGCCAGTTTCTATCGCATTGTCCAAGGAACCTAAGTCAGCAAGCTTCAGAAGTTTCTCGTCAAGTAATCCTTGGGTTAATACTCTGACAGCAGCCTCATGGGGCTCAATAAAAGTATTACCAGGACGTGTTTGTGCAACCGCCGCTTCTTGTGCCTGCAAAGTGATGTCATACAGAGCACGTTGTGGTCCGGTAAATTTTCCACTTACTGGGAAAGTGCGGGTAATGTCAGATGCGTAGCCGTCGAGTTCGCAGCCTGCGTCAATCAAACATAAATCACCATTTTGTAATTGGGCATTCCCAGCACGGTAGTGCAGAATACAGGCGTTTTCACCAGCAGCTACGATGCTGTTATAAGCCACACTTTGCGAGCCATAGTAACGAAACTCATGGAGTAATTCAGCTTCAAGTTGATATTCATGCATACCTGCTCTACAGGCTTGCATGGCGCGAATATGGGCGCGTGCAGAAATCGCCGCCGCCCTTTTCATGATCTCGATCTCATGCGCATCTTTAAATAAACGCATTTCATGAATCAAGGCCTCAACATCGTGAAACTGTGTTGGTGGATTAATGCCGGAGCGACTTTGTTTACGAACTTGCTCCATCCAATCTCTCAGACGACGATCATGATCAGCGCTTTGGGCGAGGCGAAGATAGACGGCATCATATTGACTTAATAGTTCACTCAGTCTGACATCTAATTCTTGATTGCTATAGGCAAAATCGAGACCCAGTCTTTCTGGTGCTGCATCCGGCCCTAATCGAATGCCATCCCAAATTTCTCGTTCAATATCTTTAGGGCGACAAAATAGGTGCGAGTGGAACGACTGGTTTTCTACTACAAGAACCAATGTTGCACCGGGTTCTTCAAAGCCGGTAAGGTAAAAGAAATCACTGTCGTGGCGATAGGGGAATTCACTATCCCGATTGCGAGCAACCTCAGGTGCGGTTGAAATGATTGCGATACCGCTACCCGTCTTAGATCGGATTTGCTCTGCCAGTTTTAATCTACGAGATTGATAAATTTCAGGTTGATGCATATGCCGCATTAAGCTCTTGTAAACGTTGAGGTGTACCGACATCGTGCCATGGTCCGAGATATTTTTCACCGAGCACCCGATTTTTATGCATTGCCTCCTTCAAAAGTGGGGCTAATTTAGCTGACGCTCCACTTTTGAGATGAGCAAACAGACTTTGGTGGTAGATACCGATCCCAGAAAAGGTCAGTTTTTCGGCATTAGGCGAGGGAATATTTTGAATTACCCCGTCGAGGACATAAAAATCCCCATTGGGATGCTGAATCGGGTTGGGTACCATTACTAAATAAGCCAAGGGGTTTGCAGGGTTAGCTCTCAGTTTCGGAATTTGCCCCAGCAGAGCGGCAATCGGGAAATCGGGGCAAAAAACATCCCCATTGATGACAAGCAGATAGTCGGTAGGCTTGAGAAGTTCTAGTGCTTTGTGAATACCGCCCGCAGTCTCTAAAGCTGTACCTTCTCGAGAATAGCTAATTTGCAGATTGAATTGGCTACCGTCACCCAAAGCATCTTCAATCTTTTCACCAAGCCAGGCATGATTGATCACCACTTTGTTGATATTAGCCTGAGCTAGTGCAATTAAATGTCTCTCTAATAAAGATTGATTACCAATTTTGAGAAGGGGTTTAGGTAAATCATCTGTAAGAGGGCGCATCCGCTCACCTCGGCCTGCGGCAAGCAAGAGGCAGGGAAGTAAAGAGGGGTTACTCATCTGCGCGTGGATTCTAAAAGACGGGCTAATGGTTTGAGCTCGATATAGCGGTTAGCAGTTGCGATAGCGTATTCCAAAACCAGGGGAATATCTTTTAAATAAGCTTCTTTACCATCGCGATGAAATAGCCTTGCAAAGATACCCAAGATTTTGAGATGGCGTTGTAGGCCCATCCATTCAAAATCACGATAAAACTCACCGAAATCTTCAGGCATAGGAAGTCCAAGCTTTTTGCCATCCTCCCAAAAGCGGATCACCCAATCCAGCACTTGCTCTTCAGGCCATGCAATGTATGCGTCACGCCAAAGGGATGCGGCATCATAGGTGATCGGGCCATACACTGCATCCTGAAAATCGATGACACCAGGATTATTGTGCCCGGTAAGCATTAAATTTCGTGAATGGAAATCACGATGCACGTAGACTTTTGCTTGAGCTAAATTATTTTGAATGATGCAATCGAAAGCAACTTTGATGAGCTGTTCTTGTTTTGAATCCAATGAAATTTCTAGATGCTTTTTCAAATACCATTCTGGAAAGAGTTGGAGTTCACGAAGTAACAGTGCCGCATCATAAGAAGGAAGTACATCTGGCTCGCTAGCTAGTTGCATTTTGATCAGCGCCTGAGTTGCGTCTTGGTAAAGCTGGTTTGCTGTTTCAGCGTTGAGTTCGGCGAGATAGGTTTTAGTGCCTAAATCATTGAGTAAAAGAAACCCCTCAGCGATATTTTTTTCTAATATTTTGGGGACATTGAGCCCCGCATTTTCTAGTAACAAATCCACCTTAATAAAGTCGTCTAAGGGCTCATGTTGCGGCGGGGCATCCATGACAATCAAGGTCTCAAAATGGGGAGTTTTGGACCCAATCCGGAAATACCTTCGAAAACTGGCATCAGCCGAAGCTGGTGCCAGACTGGCAAGATCTAATTGCCAGTTAGGCTCTAGGCCTTTTAGCCATTTGCGGAGAGTGTCTAAGCGTGTGTCGGTCATGTCGATTCGTATAATAAGGCGGGTCTAGATCCATGAGTCATTATCGCCGTCGCGCCGGCCTTTGCGCCCCTCTTTTTTATGAGCTAACCCTGCGCGTTTTGATGGGGCTGCCTTTACTTGGATTGTCCGCTCAATCCAGCGCTCAGGCTCCCCCGCCTTTACCGCTTACTTCACAGTCTTCGGTCGGCTCAATTTTAATTCCCGATCGGGGTGACGTCACTGTTTTGAAGCTAGACGATCAGTTGAGAGTAGGGCAACCGATTGCAGATGGCAAGGCACTCACGTTTACATCAAGCGATGCGATTGATGGTGTAGTTGAACGAGACATGCATTTGATTGGTCGCGCACAAATGCGCCGTAATGGCGCAGTCATGAAAGCCGATGAAATTACTTACGATCCAGATAGTGATGTTGCAACGTTAAATGGTCACGCAGAATTAATTAAAGGAAATACTTCCTTCAAGGGACCCAATGCACGTTTTAATGTGGATGCGCGCGAAGGCGAAATGGAGTTGCCCAATTACGAGTTACGCGACACTCATGCTAACGGCAACGCAAAAAAATTAACTGTACAAAGTGCGGATGTATTTGTTTTTGATAACGCAACTTACACAACATGTAATCCAGAAAATCTCGATTGGTATTTCACGGCCAGTAAGATCGAAATCGACAATGAACAAAAAGAAATGACTGGTACTAATGGAGTCATGCATTTCTTTGATGTGCCTATTGCATACATCCCCTATTTCACAGTCCCCACTTCAGGTCAACGACGCTCTGGTTTGCTCGCCCCGGTTGCAGGCTATAACTCAAATAATGGTTTTGATGTTACTCAGCCTTATTACGTCAATATCGCGCCAAACCGAGATTTGACAGTGTTACCACGCTATATGAGTCAGCGAGGAACTCAATTGGGTGCGAGCTACCGTTATTTAGATCCCACTTACTCAGGCACTTTGGGTGGCGACTTCTTGCCAGACGATAAAAAAACGAATACCAATCGGTGGCGATACGATTGGCAACAAAGACAGTTATTCAGTGGCGCAATGGGTCCCAATGGCGCCCTGGCTCCCGGAGCGTGGACAGGGTATGCCAACGTGGCACGAGTTTCGGATAATTTGTATCCAACCGATTTTTCGCAAAGCCTTGCAGGGGCGGTTACTAGCCAGTTTCGTCAAGAGGTAGGAACGAGCAAGCAATTGATGGGAAGTTTAAGTAATTGGAGCGTTTCAGCACGAGCTTTGACATTCCAAACACTCCAGCCCGATCCAACCAATATTGTCCAGTCTCCTTACAACATTTTGCCTAATGTAACGGCCTCATATAACAATCGCTTGACCCCAACTGCGCCAGATATGAGCGGTAAATACGTTACCTTACCTAGTGGTCCAGCCACTACCTTTTCTACCGATTACACACGCTTTGCTTATAACATCGGTGCAAATTTAGCCGCGACTGCGCCTGGTGTTTATAGTCAAGCGGATCGAACGATTGTCAAAGGTGCTATGGCTTTGCCACAGGTTACGCCGGGTTACTACATTACACCGAAGGTGAGTTTTCAAGCTAACACCTACAACGCGACTGCGTTTAACAATACTACTGTTGCGCCTGCACAGGGCTTTGTTCTGCCTACCTTTAGCTTGGATTCTGGGGTGGCGTATGAGCGTGACGCAGCCGAGTTAAAAAACTTTTTTGGCCGCGATATGCTCTTAACAATGGAGCCGCGTGCATTTTATGTTTACACGCCTTATCAAGACCAAACAAATACCCCAATTTTTGATACTGCGGATGGCGGCTTTGGATTGATTCAGATTTTTAGTGAAAATAATTTTGTAGGTGGCGACCGTGTTGCCGACAACAATAAGCTGACTGGTGGTATTACCAGTCGCATGATTGAGGCTAATACTGGTACAGAGCGTGCCTCCGTCACCCTTGCACAGCGCCAAGACTTCACACCCCAGCGCGTTAGCTTGAACGGAACTGTGGCTAATCCTACTGCGTATAACGATACTTTGGGGGCTGCCTCAGTTCGACTGCTCGGAAATTTTAGTATTGATGGATTTGGAGATTACAACCCAACACTGAATCAATTTGTTCAAAGCACGGCTGGAGCAAGTTGGCGTCCAACACCGGGAAGAAGTTTGAACCTAGGTTATCGCAATGTATATACACCTCCTGTATTGGCCTCATCTCAGAATAACCAAACAGCTACACCTGGCGGCACCACCACAAATCAATACAATATTTCTGGTCAGTGGCCGATTACACGTGAGCTTTCTGTTTTAGGTCGTTGGGGGTACGATGTTTTGTCCAATAAAACTCTTAATTCTCTGGCTGCTCTAGAATGGACTCGAGATTGCTGGACCTTCAGAGGGGCGTACTCTCAGGTGGTTAATACTTCGCAAATAATGACCACGCAAGTCCTCTTTCAGGTCGAATTTAGGGGCTTTGCCAGTGCAGGTAGCAACCCAGTTGATATCATGAAGCTAAACGTACCTGGATATATGCCAACATCAAAGCCTATACCCCCTTCAACATATGAGAATTATCAATGACGTACTACAGAATGAACCTCAAGCATAGCCTCATGGCGATCACGATTGCTGGTCTAGCCCTGTTATCGATTGCGTCGGATGCTCAAACTACGGGCACATCTAAAAAGGCCGGCAATACTGTTGAAAGCCCTGGCAACAATGCTAGTTCTGACAGCAAGGTCCGAGATATTGATGGAGTTGCTGCTGTTGTCAATACTGGGTTTATTACCCGTAAAGAAATTGATGATCGTATTGTTACCTTGCAAAAGCAAGGCGCAAAACTACCCTCTGATGTAGTTGCCTTGAGGAAAGCGATCCTAGAACGCCTCATTATTGAAAAAGTTCAACTCCAAGAAGCCGAGCAAGAGGGGGTTACCGTAAGTGAAAAAGAACTAACAAGAATTATTGATGACATCGTCACAAGAAATAAAACGACTCTTGCAGAATTCAAGGCTAAGGTGATTGCATCCGGTATGAGTTTCGAACGCTACAAGGATATGTTACGCAATGATATTGTGATGAGTCGTTATCGTGAGCGTGAAGTTGAATCAAAGATTAAGATTTCTGACGCTGAAATTGATAACTTCATTGCTGAGCAGTCGAGAGGAAGAGGTGGTGCTGTTAGGCCGACTTCTAATACACCCTCTGCAGCAGGTGGCGTAGAGGAAATCGATATTGCTCAAATTTTTATACCAGCTGACTCTAATGCAGGCGCTGGCGCTCAAGCTGAGGCTAAGAAAAAAGCTGAAAGTTTATTAAGAGATGCGCGCGGTGATGTCGATTTTCTACAGCTGGGTGAAATGGCTGCCAAAGAAAATCCCAAGATTAAATTTCAGGAGCTAGGTTATCGAACGCCTGATCGACTACCCCAACTTTTCTATGAGGCTGTTAGAAATATTGGCGGTGGCCAGGTGGCTAATAATGTGGTTAAAAGCCCCGCGGGATATCACGTTTTAAAAGTACTCGATCGTCGGTCTGGAGCTAGTCCCCAGCCACAGCAGGCAGCCCCTCAGGCTCCAGCTCAAGAGGCATCAACTCCAGGGGCACCCCAAAATATTGCGATTACTCAAACTTTATCTCGACACATCTTGCTCAAGAATCGTGCAGGCTTGAGTGATCAAGATGCTGAAAGACGTTTGGCTGGTTATCGCGCACAGGTTGTTGCCAAAACGGCTGACTTTGGTGAGCTTGCTAAAAAGTACTCTGAAGATGGATCTGCCGCAAACGGCGGCAATCTGGGTTGGATGGGTCCGGGAGAGTTGGTACCCGAGTTTGAGCAGGCTATGAATCGTTTGCAGATTGGCGAAGTCAGCCCACCGGTCAAAACAGAATTTGGTTGGCACTTAATTCAAGTCCTTGAGCGACGTCAGGCTGAATTGACTACTGAAAAACAGCGTGAGTTTGCAAAAGCTGCGATTCGTCAGAAAAAATTCGAGCAGGCATATCAAGATTGGCTCCGTCAATTGCGTGATTCTGCGACGGTAAAGATTTTGAACGTCGAAGATGCAGCTACCGGAAATCGTTAAGCTCGTTATTACAACAGGAGAGCCTTCTGGTATTGGTCCTGAGGTCTCCTTGGCTGCCGCGACCCACTTCCTTAGAGAGCAAGCCAATTTGGAGGTAACCCTCGTAGGGTGCAAAGACCTTTTAGCAATATCAAATACGCTCGATCCCAACATACGTGATCGTCTCCATATTCATCATGTGCCGTTGGCCCAAGCTGTTCGCTTTGGTGAGCTCAATCCTGAAAATGCTTCCTACGTTTTAAATACATTAGATTTTGCAATTGATGCTTGTTTGCAAAAACAATTTGACGCGATGGTGACTGCTCCTCTCCAAAAAAGTGTCATCAATTTGGCAGGAACATCTTTTACTGGTCATACTGAATACCTCGCTGAACGATGTGGTGTAAAGCGTGTTGTGATGATGTTATGTGCTGAGCTTCCTGCCGGATTATTGGGAATCAAGCATTCTCAGCAGTTAAGAGTTGCCTTAGCAACGACCCACTTACCATTACAGGCTGTTTCAGCAGCATTAAGCTGCAATGATCTTTTTGAAACCATTCAAATTATTGATCATGATTTACGTTCAAAATTTGGCATTGCACATCCTCAGATTCGGGTGGCAGGCTTAAATCCCCATGCGGGAGAAGCCGGCTACCTCGGCAGAGAAGAGCTAGATCAAATTATTCCGGCCATCAATTTAGCGCGTGATGCGGGAATCGCAGTATCGGGTCCTTATCCTGGCGATACGATGTTTGATGTTCGTGCACTAGATAAAACAGATGCCTTTTTAGCGATGTATCACGATCAAGGTTTAGCCCCGTTCAAGTTCGTCAGTTTTGCTAGTGGGGTTAATGTCACGCTGGGTTTGCCGATCATTCGCACCTCAGTAGATCATGGCACAGCCCTCGATATTGCAGGCAAAGGTCGTGCGGATTATCACAGCATGCTAGAGGCATTGCGCTTAGCTTATTCGCTTGTATCGCATCAATATAGTTAGGTATAGATGCATCGCGCTCGTAAACGATTTGGCCAAAACTTTTTGCAAGATAACGGTATCATCCATGCAATCGTTGCCCTGATTCATCCCTCATCAGATTCACACATTATTGAAATTGGGCCGGGCTTGGGCGCATTAACTCGTCCTTTATTGGCAAATGTGAAGCATTTAGATCTTCTAGAAATTGATCGTGACTTAGTGGCTTATTGGCAACAGCAAAATCTACCAGGACTCAATGTCATTGAGGGTGATGCACTTCAATTTGATTTTGCTGAATGGGCTAAACAGCGAACCCCAGATCAGAGTAAATGCAAGGTGGTTGGAAACTTGCCTTACAACATCTCTTCGCCACTTTTATTTCATTTGGTATCGGCGGCAAGCCAGATTGATGAGCAGGTATTTATGTTGCAAGCAGAAGTAGTCGAGAGAATGGTTGCTCCTGCGGGTAGCTCGGACTTTAGTCGACTCTCTGTCATGCTGCAGACCCGTTACCATCTGGAGCAAGTACTGGAGGTTCCTCCTGAGGCTTTCGAGCCTCAGCCCAAGGTGAATTCTGCGGTAGTCAGAATGATTCCACGAGCAGACTTTGATTTGAGTACGAAAGAGTGGTGCGCTTTAGAGACTGTAGTCGCTGCAGCCTTTGCTCAGAGGCGCAAAATGCTCCGTACTAATTTACAGGCTTATGCGAATGATTTAAGTCTGACTGAGGAAGAGCTCAAGTCTAGAGCGCAAGATATTCCGGTGGATCGCTATATTGCTTGGGCTAAATTACTGGCTAATTCTATTTCGGTTTAGTAAGCGCTGGGATCTATTTTTCTCATTTCGGCTTCAATCCAGGTCTCAACTTCTTGATGCAGCTGATCGCCAGATTTTCCAGCAGAGGCAATAGCGGGTCCAATTGAGAAAATCACCGTACCAGGATATTTCATGAAGCTATTGCGTGGCCAAAACCGTCCGGCATTGTGCGCTATTGGAACAACGGTAGCTCCAGTAGCGCTTGCAAGCCTAGCCCCGCCTTTGCGATAGGGCTTATGCGATCCAACTGGCGTTCTAGTGCCCTCAGGAAACATCAAAATCCATTTGCCTTCACTTAAGCGTTTACGGCCCTGGCTTGCCACAGAGAGCGCTGCAGTTTCTTTACTCGCACGATTAATATGAATCATCTTGAGAAGCGCTAATGCCCAACCAAAAAAAGGAATCCATAAGAGTTCACGCTTGAAGACAAAACAAAGTTGTTTAGGCAATAGGGCAATATAAGCAATTGTCTCGTAAGCGGATTGGTGTTTACTCAATACCACTACTGGTTGATCCAAAACGGCTTGCATGTTCTCCATGCCCCGAATCTCAAAATCAATACCGCAGAGATGTTTGAGAGATTCAATAACAACTTTATTCCACAATCCAATGAAGCGATAGCGATTCTCTGGATTGAGAAAAGGAAAGGCCAGCATACAAAGTACAGACCAAATCGGTGTAAAGACCAATAGGAAAATAGTAAATAAGCTTGAGCGGATAAAAGTCATGATCTTTACGCCAGATCTTTGAGGAAGCGATTGGCAAAAGCCAGTAGGTCTTGGTGAATTTCTGTTCCCTCAGGTAAGTCTCCCGAGGCTAATGTATTTTGGCCCTTGCCAGTGAGAACCAGATGGGGTGAGGCGCCCAAAGCCACGCCAGCTTGCAGATCTCGCAAGGAATCCCCCACTACGGGAACGCCCTCTAGGGGTTTCTGATGCTGATTTTTGTGATATCGCAGAGCAATTTCTTTCATCATCCCGGGAGCAGGCTTGCGACAGTCACAGGCATGCGCATCCGTATGGGGACAAAAGAAAATGCTGTCAATGTGTCCCCCCCAAAGGTTTGAGGAGATTGTCCATTTTGCTGTGCATGCCATGTAAATCGCTAATGCTAAAAAACCCACGCGCTAAACCAGACTGATTGGTTGCAATGGCAATTTGGTAGCCGGCTTGATTAAGGAGTGCAATGGCTTCTAGGCTACCTGGTAGAGGAACCCATTCTTCAACGGATTTAACGTAATCATCGCGATCTTCATTGATTACGCCATCGCGGTCGAGAATAATGAGTTTAGAGGAGCCAATGCTCATGCTAATTTGCCGAGATCTGCGACTAAATTCATTTTCAGGTGAAGTTCTTGCAATAGGGCAAGGCGGTTATCGCGCAACTTAGTATCAGGATCCATCACCATCACATCCGCGAAGAATTGATCGATTGGCTCACTTAAAGCAACCAATGCTTTTAATAGCTCAACAAATTGATGTTTTGCATAAGCCGAGTCTAGGGTCGGTTTCAGTGCCTCGAGAGCTTGATGTAAGGCAATCTCAGCTGGTACCTGCAAAAGCTTTGCCGAACACATATTAGGAATAGTGGTAGTGGTCTTTTTCAGAATATTGCTAATGCGCTTGTTGGCCGCAGCTAGCTGGCTTGCTTGTGCCAATCCATTGAATTCTCGAAGGGCATACAGACGTGCGATCACGTCGTTGATTTGCTCGGGGGCTTGACTTAAGACAGCCTCAATTTCTGGGCTGGTAAAGGATTTGCCAGCAACGGCTTGATCGCGGAGATAAGCGCGCAAGCGATCCAGAATGAATTCATTAATCTCGCTAACCTGGGCTTTTTCTTGAACTTCTTTTTGGGGAAACTGTTTGCGCGCCAATTCAATTAGAGCTGGCAAACTCAAAGAGAGATTTTTTTCAAGAAGTAAGCGGCAAATACCTAAGGCATGACGGCGTAAGGCATAAGGGTCTTTATCACCGGTTGGTGCGAGTCCTACACCCCAAATACCAACCAAGGTTTCTAGCTTGTCAGCAATGGCTAATAGAGTACCAGTCTGAGTTGTTGGTAAAACATCACCAGCAAAACGTGGCATGTAGTGCTCACTGCAAGCTGCTGCCACTTCAGCATTTTCTTTGTCTAGAGTCGCATAGTAACGACCCATAATCCCTTGTAACTCTGGGAACTCGCCCACCATATCGGTCAGTAAATCGGTTTTAGCAATTTCAGCAGCCCTGCTAGCGAGTGTTTCATTCCATCCAAGTAATTTAGCAATGCCCAGTGCAATCGCCTGAACCCGCTTGGTGCGATCGAGTTGGTTACCTAATTGATTGTGATACACCACCCTTGCGAGATCATTCACTCGCGAGGCTAAGGAGCGCTTTTGATCTTGCTGAAAGAAGAAACGCGCATCTGACAAACGGGGACGCACTACACGTTCATTCCCTGAGATGATCGCTGCAGGCTGATTAGTTTGAATATTGGAAACAATCAAAAAGCGATTTCTGAGTTTGCCTTGCTTATCGGTTAACGCAAAAATATTTTTGATTGGTTTGCATCGTCAGAATTAAGCATTCTTGTGGAACCTCTAAGAATTCTGCATCAAAGTGACACTCGTAAATCGCAGGCCACTCAACTAAGGCTGTTACCTCATCCAGCAGGCTGTCTGGCATCAGCACTAGATCATCACCAGCAGCTTTGAGTAGCGCTGCCTCAATTTGGTGGCGACGTTTCGTAAAACTAGGAACAATCTTGGCTTTATCTTCTAGAGTAGCCTCATATTGGTCTGCACTCTCAATTGGTAAGAGTCCAGGCGCTAAAAAGCCATACAAGGCCACAATGCGATGTACCGGGCGTGCAAATTGAACATCAACCAATTCACCATTGGTACGCGTCACTTGATAGTGCATCATCTTGGCAATTGGTAATTTGCTCAAGCTTTGCTCAATTGCAAGCTGAACAGTTGGCTCGAGAGCGGCACCCTTTGCCAGTACATTCAAATAGAGCGCCTCGTTTTTTCCTTCACCAGATTTCTCTAGGGTGGCAAGATCAATATCGGCATATCCCAAACTGGCCAGTTTCTTTAGTAAGGGTGCGGTAGCTTGACCCTGCGCATCAAAAGCAATGGAGCTGGGTAATAATTTTTCTCGTACTGGATAGTCAGGCGCATGATTCAGCACATTAGTGATGTGGACCGCTAAACGTCGTGGGGTTGCAAATCCAGTGACTGTAGATTGTTCGCTTAATAGGTTTGCGGATTTAAGAGAGTTCGATACCCCTTCGCTAAAAGCTTCACCTAAGCGACGTAAGGATTTAGGAGGTAACTCCTCCGTAAATACTTCGAGTAAAAGACTAGCTGAAGTCGAGCCAGGATGTAATGTACTCATGATTTAGCCAAACTACGCTGACACATTGGGAACCCTAATTTCTCA
>Ga0364915_10069_pt1 | contig 40000 bp, 9 predicted proteins | sample ExccelJu500001D4_3_FD_206958 | JGI IMG/M metagenome (GOLD analysis project Ga0364915, IMG submission 206958) | Enriched cells from Trout Bog Lake Hypolimnion, Wisconsin, USA - BchlTB.June25.5000.01.D4 | ecosystem: Environmental > Aquatic > Freshwater > Lake > Hypolimnion/Profundal zone | place... | reverse complement strand
CATTACGAGTTGAATGAAACTAAGGATTTTGCAAGCTTGCTGGCAGAAGAAAAGCTTAAACCCTGCCCGCCGCATGCGCGCTTTACTTATGGCTGGCTGCCAGCCTTTGCCGACGAATTAGTGCAGGAGGTTGCTGGCAGCTCGCTTATTTGTTTAGGCAAAGAAGAGCGAGTACTGCCCCGTGGCGTCATTAATAAGCTTCTGGCAGAGCGTATTTCAGCACTTGAAACCCAACAAGCACGTAAAGTGAAACGCTCTGAGAAAGCTCAGTTAGCGGAAGATCTTGAATTCGAGCTGTTGCCAAAATCATTTTGCGTTCAAAAGCGTTTGCTCGCCTTATTTGATACCAGCAGTAAACGACTAATCATCAACACTGCCAGTGCCAATCAGGCAGCACAATTGACATCCCTCTTACGTAAATCCATCCCTGGTTTGCAACTGGAACCTTTGTTTGCTAATGAAAACCTGGCAGTACGCTTTGCAGAATGGATTACCAATCCCGCCTCCCTCCCTGCTTCCTTTCAACTGGCTTCGGATTGCCTTCTTTTTGCGCTTGACGATGAGAAAAAACGCGTGACTTGCAAAGGCTATGAGTTACCTGCTGAAGAAATTATTACCTTGTTATCACAAGGATTGGTTGCTGCTGAACTGTCATTGGTATGGAAGGAGCGTATCCAATTTACACTGACTCAAGATTTGACCTTGAAACGGCTCAAAAGCCTGGAATACCTGATTGATGAATTCCATGACATTGCCAAGCTTGAAGAAGAATACCTGCAGCGTGATGCAGAACTTACCTTGTTGTGCGGTGAATTGCGAGGCTTGACGGATGATCTGCTTGCTGGATTGACAAAGCCAACACAAACTGTAGAAACGATGGTTGCAGAAGCAGATTGTCCCGCATTGTAGCTTGGATGCAGCGTAAGTGAAAAAAGTCTTTAGATTCAGTGCAGTAAACCCTCTCGCTACGTCTGCAACTGCTTTTTCTAGGATCATCGATCAAATATCTTCTTTTTATAATCATAAAGATTATTTATTGTGCAATAAAATTGAGATGCTATAATACTTCTATAATTGTAATTAAAAACTGACTTCGAGGTTCATCATGCCTGATGTAGAAAAATTATATCCTTCCTTAATAAACGCCATTGAAACTAAAGGTCTAACGAATGCTATTGCCATCCTTGAAGCAATGTCCGCAAATTTTTCCACACTTTTCGATTTAAAGACCCTCGAAGAGCTTAACGTAACTAATAAGACGGAAGGGAGTTATTACAAATTTTTTGATGCCCTACTCTACACATTGAAAGACATTAAACCAAAATTTACCGCCGATGAAGTAACGCTAGATATCTATAAACAACTTAATTTAAGAAGTAATGCAACAATACTCACCAGCACGCTTGATAAGTACATGATTTTAAATCCAAAAGGTAGTACTGAACTTTCCCCCCAACCAGCTTTTCATGAAAAGCTGGCAACCGGCACACTCAGCTACGGAGAGTCAGTGACTTACATGGACATGCTTCGCCTGGTGGATAGATACAAAAGCTACAATTTCAAGACACAGTGGCATGATAGATATGACTACGGCGTCTACCAACTTGCCAGTTTTCCCAAGATACCTACAGAGGAAACAAAGGAAGCCGTAAAAAACCTGTTGAAAAATAAGCAATTTTTAATTATCAACGTGAATGCCGACTTAAGTAGAACTCCCAAATGGGCTGTTATTGATGCCAGAAATACAAACGAGTCGATGGTGTACTGCGAAACCCCTCTAACAGAAGGGGAAAAGAAAGCCATGGTGACAAAACTGGGTATAAACGCATTTTCAGAGTCTAAAAAATACGATTTCAAACCCATGGTTACTAGCGAATACGACGTGGAAAAAAATACGCTCTACATTGAGTGTGAAAATGAACGTAACGGCTTTACTGATTTAAATCGTACTTGCGGCCTTATACAACTGGATGAAGACTTAAGCGAAGAAGAAGACAGCAAAGACAAAATCCAGCCGCTGTATCAGTGCGCTACAATAAAAACTGAAACAGAGCCAACGCTAGAGACGATTAGAGCGATTGCTACTGATAATGGAAAAAAAAATAATGCGGTTATTCTGTATGAAATACCAGGCGATAAACAAGCTCATACTTATAAGAAGCCGGAACCTAAATTACAACAATTATTTTTCTATGATGCTTTAAAGGACACGCTTACCCCATTTACTGAAGGTGAGGAAAAGAAGCAAAACTCATTTAATGACATTAAGGAAATTCTAAGTAAGATCACCAAAACGGGCTTAGATTCGGCATTGGATATATCTTATAATACGGATAGCAAGAATAAGCTCGCGAAGCAAACTAAGTATTTTGCAGCAGAAAAGGAAGATTTACTCATCAAGGATAAAAAAGGACAAATTTTTTTCTGGGATGAACGAAAAGCATCTTTAAAAAAATTGCCCACAAAACCCCTGGATGGATTGTTTAATGACCTCCCGCCTAACACACTTAAAGCAGTAGAAAACTCCGTATTTCAAGAGACTATCATTAAGCCCCACCTTTCACGTCCTGTAAATTATGGGAGTACAAAGCAGGAAAAAGGCAATTATTTGTTAGAGACACCTTATGGCAAGCCTCCTTCTCTAAAATATCGCGGTGAAGCATACAACGATGAAGAGCAAGTGTCCATTATCAATAAAACAGCTTTTACAAAACTCCAAAAAAATAAACCACAAACTCTGGCTTGCAAAGACATGCCTTCCCTTTTTCAACATCGAATTATAAGCTATAAAGTCAAAAACAGCGCAGGAGAAATACAAGAAAGTACCATTTCGCCCATAGACATTAAGGGTTTTAATGGTGTTGGCTTTGTTGATCTGGATAAAAACGACATCACACTGAATTTTAACTCCATGAAGCAATTCATCATGAAGCAGCATGCAGTGATTCGATTTCAAAAAAAACTTTATGTTGTAGATGTTAACCAAGAGTATGTGGAAGAACTAATAGCTGATGAAAACAATCAAGAACTACTAGAGCATATCACTAAAAAAATGGAGAGCCTTACCGAGAAAAATAGCTGGCACTTAGCGCTCCCTGAGGAGACAAACTGGGTTCAACAGCTTGCACCTTCCCTTTCTATCCATTCCGTGAAATACCCTGCCAGCATGGAGGAACTTAAACCCTTCCACAATGCCATTTTAGAAGTAACTCAAAGCCGCGGACACACACTTGGAAAAAGCACCAGTGCTGAAAGTCTTGCGTCCACAGGCTTTGCAGCACTCGCCTGGCTTGATCAGGAAGCCTTAGAAGGCCGTCTTTTTGATCGCAGTGGCGATTTTGATAAAATATTCTCCAGTTATTGCAATTTGCAATTTGCTGGCAGTAATCCTACAGAATCTAAAAAATTTCATTTCACAAACAACGAGTTAGAAGCGCTTTGCCCGGACTACATCCAACGACTAGTTGGCAATACAATTCATAAGACATCTGAGTTGAATAAAACCTGGAATTATTACCCCTTCAGTTTCCTCGGAAATTTATTAACAAGCCCTACTATCGAAGGAGAAGCTTATCCATCTAAAGATCCCAATGAGGCACTAAAACTCCTTGATAAATACCAGATTGACGAATTCGCTTTTAAAGGTGCTCATCTTCATTTGGTAGATAAATACCCAAGTGATCTTAGTAATTATAAAAACAGTTTTGTGATTAACAAAGAGAAACAAACACTAAATTATATAACGAAGGACGGGAAGGACATTCCATTTACGCTAAAGAACCCATATACAGGAAGGGTTCTAGTTGCAATGAAAGACATGCCCAAAGAGCCTAACAGTGATAAAGAATTCAAAAGGCGCTTATTAAACGCCTTCCCGAAAACTGTAGCCCATGCTTATATTTTTCATGGGGACGTTCTATACCGCTTTGACCCCGTGTTCATGAGCATAGAAAAAGTCGATTGGAAGAATAAGCTAGCTAGTAATATGAACAAATTTAAAGAAATGTTTAATAACATTTCCGAAGTAACACTGGACACTATTGCCGAGAAAACACCGGCTCCTTTAGGCCAATTGCAAATATCAAAGCTTCAAGAATTAGTAAATTATTACTCTGAAGAATCACAAGATATCAATGCATTTAATGAGGCGCTAGCTGATATAAGAGAAGGGAAAGCAGTAGGCTCTGTATGTATAGAAAAAGATAAACAATGGTGTGTTACTCATCGAGAATTAAGAAAACTTTTTAATTCATATCGAGTTAGAGAAGTGCCGGAAAAAGAGATTAGCCTGTCGTTTATAGATCATGAAATATCCCGTACCAATATCTCCTGGTGCGACCAATTTTTAACTGCCAAAAAAGACTATAACTCCTATCAAAAAACAACTGTCGAAATGGATAACCAAGAGAGTGCCGTCACAGTAACTATAGATGGTAACTTCAAATTTAAGCCATTAGAAACATTTGCTAAAAATCTTGGAAAAGACGAAAGTCCTGTGACGTTATTTCAACGTGATCCTTCTAAGAGTCTTTTTTCAAATTTTGATTTTAGTAATGATGAGCAAGATCAGATTGGTGCAGGTATTCTTTTAAATTTTTTCAGGCTTTATGCCCATTCAAGAAAGATAGGCATCAATGATAAAAATAACAACGGCTTTGGCACTTATGTAACGCCTAGTGAACAACAACAGATTATAAGCATACTACAGCAGAATGCTTTTCTCACTGAATTAAACTTTCTAAGCGAGCACAAGGACCGACCACTTAATTATATCCAGGATATAATTCAACCCATTGTAAGCCGTAACAAATGGTTACAAACCAAAGGTTATAATCCACCTTTAAAAGATGATTTCTGGAAAAAAGCGGCACGTTTCTGGCTGTTTGATCTCAATGATTGCCAAGATTTATTAAGTGCCAATAAAACCCACAACGATTTTAAATCCTGCGTCATGGGAATGGGAGAGCAAGGCTTAGAGGCTACCTTAGCGGTCTTAGCGGATGAATTTCAAAGCAAACCTATTTTAGCAGCTTATGGAAGTAAGCAACCTGCGTTTTACGCAGCGTTTAACTCTCCAGATCAATGGGGTAGTCTTAATTGGGCAAAAGATAGAGTCGGCCCCCTCAGCGAAAAAGCCTTGCAGAATTTAAACCTAACGCATGATCTTGTTATCGTCTACCGTGACTGCTATGACGATCATCAAAAACAGGATAAAAAAAGTTACTACTATTGGGATAACGACAAACAATCATTGACTCGCATCAATGTAGACCCGAAAGTAATGGCAAACAGCGGGCTAGAATCAAACTTGAGTTTTGAGGCGTCTATTAGAAGTTGGAAGGTAAAGGATAAGAGCGCACAGAATATTCTATCTCTTTTTTCTAATAAGTCTTTGTATGAAGGCGCTAAACGCTACCTCCGTACCCTCAGAGGGCATATTGATAATAACCACCCCTTTCCATTTAGCAAGCTTGGAATAGCCTATCTCCCTGAGACACAGGACGAGATCCTGCTGCTATTAGCGAGCGTAAACCAAAAAAGTGTGATTAAAGAAGTTGTTTTCACTGAAGGATTGAAGAACCCTCAACAAATTCAACAATTTCTAGGGAAATTGATGGAGGAGGCTGTAAAAAATAGATGGCAAACTGTTATTAGCGTTCCAGAACTTGAGTCATTAGATAACCCGTCCCTACTCAATCAATACAAACTCTTAAACAACATCATCTTACAAAACCGAGCCACGCAGGCTGGGGCATTGCTTTTACCAACGCTACTCAAAGCCGGAGAAAGTAAAAGCGAGTTAGAAAAAACTACCTCTAAAAAGACTGTAGCGCCAACGATTGAGATCCCGGCCTTGCCAAGCAAACAACGTGAAAATAATCGAGTCTACCCATTAAAACGTGGCGGATCGGCTCAATTGCAGTTTCAACAACAGCAACAAATTGCAGCCCAACGTCAATTGCAACTAAAAAGTGAAAAACGAGTAATCCGTGCTACCGATGATCGTATTATAAGCGAGTATGTCACTTACGATAACATCCACGAAAAACTATCAAAACTGCTGGGAGGCTATGATAAGGCCGCACGACTCCGACTGGAATCGAAAGCCATCTTAAGAAACAAGGAAGGGGAATCCCTGATGCAGGGATTATTCCACACCTGGATTAATGCCAACCCTAAGGTGCACGCCAAAGAAGTCATTTATGGTATGACAGAGCCGGCTGTCCGAAAGCTGTTGCTTGCTGCACAACACCTGACCTCAGGCTTATCCCTTGATAACTTGCCCAAAGGGTTTTACACGCAGCGCTCCAAAGACGATCAGCTCATATTGTGCTATGACCCTGAAAGGTCACAGGAATACAGTGAGACGCAAAACAGATTAACCGTCAACCTTGATGTGCATAAGGCGCCTGAGTCAAAATGGGAAGGGGATTTTCGATTACTTAATTTACCGCGCTATGCCGAAGGAAAGATGCCTGACAAACCAGAAAAAGCAGACATCGAATTGATAATATTGTTTGAAAAACTGCAACCTGAACTTGCGGATGCGGACAGGAAGTTAATAGAAAAATTCAAAGACGAACATTCTAATACAAGCGAACAAATAAATTCTCATTGGCTGGTATTAACACAGCTGGATATCTGCTTCCCAAAAAATGGTATCTCGGTATTCAACACATTAAAGAATGAGGATTTCACATTAGACAATAAAAGAGCCGTAGAGCTTCTTTTACCCAGAGCAAGCAAAGAACTACAGGAGTTTGCCTGTTCCTTGGTTGATGCAGATCCCAAATGCCTGCGCGCGATGGGGCAAGTGTATAAAGAATACGGTCAAGGCTCAACTAACCAAAACGAATCAACGGATTGCCTGTCAGCGCTGTTAAGTTCACTTCAGAAGCTTCAACAAGCAGATTCCCCATTTTTTGAAGCGTTCTTTAAAAACGTACTGAGCAAAAGCAACAATTTTTGCGAGTTCCTCACGCCTGAATTTTTTGACATTATTCAAAACGGCATGATAAAGCGATTTTCTGATAAAAATCCAGATGCGAACGTTGAAAAAGCGCTGTGGCATGCATTCTGCAATAACCACCTGGACGTGGTGGAATGGCAAGATGTTCCTGCCATGTGGAATGCCTTTTGTTATTTTATCGATAGAGTCAAACTGGATGTTCCACTAGATGAACATTTATTTGACAAGCTCAGCAAACAAAACATGTTTGTTACTTGCGATCGTGTTCTTGAAGCCTTAAAAAAATTACCCGAAAAGGAGCAAAAAAAACGCTTGCTAGCTTCACTGGCTACGTCAAACTGGACACATGGCGGCGTATTTTACGCCGTTCGCTACGAAGGGTTTACACGCGTTGATAGGGAGCTCAAGCTTCACGATTTTGAAGATGGCACACCAACCTACTCGCCTGACCTTGCAAACCTCTTTGATTGGCCAGTAAACAAAGTTGATCTTAATGTTCGAAGAGCGTTAAGCGCACACCCGAGTCTGGGCGATAACTATGAAGCCATTGCACAAATTTTTGCAGCACAGACCGATGAAGTAAAAAGGCCTGCTCTGTTGCTCTTTATGCGCGTGCGTATGGCTAGTAATCAAGCAGAAAACACACTCAATAAACTATTGAAGCTCGACAAACTCAAGGACTTGGCAGTTCATTGGCAGCAGGCTGAAACAGACGTACGAAGAGAGCCGCTTACAGCTAGCATTGAAGCTTTGGAAGCAGCCGCCGCATATAAAGACTGCGATGCTTTACTTAAAAAGTTCCCTAATGGCTCGGTTCTAGAAGCCTTGACTATCCTTTTTGACAACCAACGAGGCGGCAAACAATCTGAACTCCTGACTCTACTTCAAAACGCTAAAGAAAAACCAGAACGCTGTGATGCTTACCTCTATAATCAATCGTTTAAAGTAGCTGCTCTATTCGGCATCTTTGATCAAAAATTACTTAACGACCTTGCATCCACTGTTGATGGGGCCAATCTTGCTGTACGACGCGCTCTCACGAAACTTTTCGACCAAGTCTTAAGTATTACTCCAGAAACATCCAACCTTCTTACTCCTAAGCATTTTACCAATTTAATTACTCTTATTGAGGAAATGAAAAAGGATAAATCAGAGGGCCAATGCGACTTGCTTGTTGAAAATTATTGTCAACTACTCAGCGACGATAAGATTAAATTCAAGCACAGCAAGGAAGGAGAATACCAAACGATAAGAAACCTGGATGCTCTTGGACAAGTTTTGAATTACTTTGGAGATTATAACCAGCGCCTACACACATTTCTACATGGGCATATTTTGGTTCCTACAAAGGAGGAGGAAGAGAGCTCCTTACGTCCCATTGTTGAATTTTTCCAGCAATTACAACGCAATGCCACCGACTTGAATGAAATTGAGCCTTTGTTGTCGATTTTGGAAAAGACTTCTTCTGAAAAATATTGGACCTGTGACTATTTTGCAAGCCTTCTTGAGCTTTTAACGCCCACCGAACCCAATACCCCGTTTCCGATGGAATTGCTTGAAAGCTTACTCAGTAAGGAACGGTTTGCAGCAAAGGATAAAAAAGAAGCGGCTAAAGCACCGTTGAAAGTGCCGGATGACGACGTCAGCAAAACTCTTAAGGCCATTTTGCAGAACAAAGCATTGAACAAAAAACAACAGACTTTATGGTGTGATTGGGCAGTACGTGAATTGACCAGTCAAAAACCCAGCGAGAAAGTATCGTCCATCATTGAAAAAATCAACACCGATTACCTCGCTAACGCAGAGGACATCCTTCATTTTTTAAGTGCTGATAATAAAAATTTGCCTGGAACAGAAGAGCGAATTGCACAAATGGAGACACTGCTTTCATTAAAACCTCAGACTGAACTTTGTTTAGCAGATTGGAACAATACTCTGGCTACTTGGCTAAACGAACTGGTTGGTGTAAACGCGCCATTGGTCAGCCAATTATTAAAAGAAATTAACGATCTGCCCAAGATGGAGTCAAGCCAAAAAGCCCTCCTTCTTCATATTCTTGCATTTAGCACGGTAAGCAAAGGACTTCAGTCGGATGCCGTCTACCGTACTGGGTTGGAAAAGAAAGGTTCTAAATTAATCACAGCGTTGTCTGAATTGAACCCTGCTGATCTTGGCAATTTAGTGAACTACTACCCTCAAAATCCATCGCCAAGTGCACACGATTTGTTAAAAATCTTTAAATCAATGAAGAAAAATGAATCCGATTTGGACAGTGAATTAGCCTTTTTCCTTAAAAATCCTCACCCACAGGTAAGAAGTGACTTTAAACACGTGGCAGCAACCCGGCAAGACGATCTGGCAAGGATGTTTGTAGAAACACGCTTAATAGACGGCCAGACAGAACGCGCACTGACCTGGGGTGAAAAGACAGACTTGGCCGCCATTTTTTCAACATTAAAAGCCCTAGAACTGGGCACTGCTACTGTAAATCAAAAAATAGTTCGCAATATGACTCAAGATGAACTGCGTCGGTCGGTAGCAGATCTTGGACATAAACAACAATTAACCCACGAGGAGCGAGCACAACTGTGGGCTATGCTCTTTGAAGGTCTTGGCCGTACCACTGGCAAATACCCTCACATGGCACAACAATTTTCTCTCATTGCTAACGATTTATTTCCCGCCAGTTCGCGTGTTTTGCAACTTAAAACCGGGGAGGGAAAGAGCCATTACGTTGCCCTGCGTGCACTTAGGCACGTTTTGAACGGCAAGTCAGTTGATATAGTGACGGCCAAACGCTCACTTGCTGAACGCGATCGAGAAGACTACCATGCCTTCTTTCAATTTTTCAATAAGACCTCCACTTACCTTGATCCTAAATCCAGTGCTAAGGATTACACCGAGGCCAACATTCATTACACCACCTTGGGTGATCTGTCTTTATTTTTGGATGAGCAAGCCTCTCAAGGCAAACCGATACATACTGATAGAGATAAGTACGTAGGTATACTTGATGAGTTGGATTTTATCCTCTTTGATGAAGGCAAAAAAACACAATACAACTTCGCAAACACGCAAGGAACCACTCCTAAAAAAATGATGTGGTTTTATGAGGCTACCAACCAGTTTTATAAAGACGTTATCAGGCAAGAAAACTACAAAGAAATTGATAACAAGGTGCTCGATCTCTACACGGCGTATTTAGACAAAATGGCTGGGGACAATGAGGAAAAGCGGCTATTCTTGACAACGTTTAAAAAAGATCACTTGCGGCAAGTCATGTGGCTGCAATCGGCTTACGATACCCATACTCTCAAAGAAGGCGAAAACTTTATTGTTCGTGAAAAGTCTGTCACCATCGGCGATGTAAGTTATCCAATGAAGGAAGTTATCCCTTTGTCTTCGGACAACCAGGTGATGAGTGGTTCTACCTTCAGCTTGGGCGTTCATCAACTGCTTGCGGTGCGTTTGAATGGAGAAACCGGCAAAACCAAAAACCATCATGTCCCGCGAGAAAGCCACATTGTCAGTTCGCAAGTAGCTCAAGAGCTAATAAAATCGCTGTGGAGCACCTGGGAAGGTACAACAGGCACGGTATCTCCCTACCAGGCCTATATGCTTACACACGTTTTCAATGGTACACAAGTGTTAAACGTGAGCACCAACCGCCAAGATTTGCGCAACTGGCCTGATCCCGTGTTTAAAGACAATGATGAAGAGCTCATGAAGCTCGTTGTTGAAAAAATAAAAGACTGTCTGACCAAGAATAAATCCATTCTGTTTGCCTGTAAAGATGATCTGCACGTGAAAGATCTTCAAGAGACACTTGAAAAACAGCTAGAGCCCAAGTATTTCAAACAATGCATTTTCTATAAAAATGAAGACAAAAAAACAGTGAATACGGTTCTCAACGACAAAAAAGACATAGAAGCAGCACACGGCGCCGCGATGATTGCAGCGTCAGGCCTTGGCCGAGGGGACAACCCGGATGTGGCCGCTGTATTTCTTATGGATGTCAACGATGCGAATGATCAATTTCAAAAAGGAGGCCGAACAGGTCGTAATGGCGAAGAAGGCGATGTATTCCAATTTTACAACAGTAAAAAAATGCTGGCTCAATTGGATGAGCTGAAGCAACAAGCGGTCACATTACTAGATGGTAATGGTAAAAAACTTGATGAATGGCTAGACAAGGTTCCGGGCGATGGTAATCAAAAACATTTTAAACAGCTTTTGTTGCTGCGTGAATACATAGCTCTCAACGACAACCTGCCCAATCAGGCCTACCGCTCAGCCTTGGCGCAGTTTTCAAAATGGGCCATGCAGGTATTAAGTACCGTCGATGACGAAAATCGACCCTTGATGCGCAGCCATTTGATTTCCAGAATCAACGTGATAGACCAGGAATGGGTAGATATATCTTCGAAAGATAACGGAGATGATGATAAAATACGCAATATAGAAAAAGCGCTTGCTTCTCACGCTGAAGCACTGGCAAAAAGCTTTAACGAAGCATTAAAAGAAAACCCCTGCACACCACCTAAAATTGCTCATTATTTCAAGCTGAATGAGAGTTTACCAGAATTTATACCGGTAAAAGAAGATCTAAGCGCCCCATATCACGCAGCCATTGCTTCCGTATTGGCGAGTTTGCCTGTTGAGCAAGGAGAAGAAGAGGCAAGAGCTGCTATTATTAAATCAGTCGAGGAAATCAAGGATCTAGCACAACTAAAAGCGTTTTCAGAGCGCGCGGCAAAAGCAAGCTCAATATCAAAGCTTAAACTACTCTGTGAACAAAAATTTGATATAGAACCAGTTAAAATCGATAGCAAATTACCGCGTTTACAACGCTTGCGGGATAGTATTTATTCTGAAGATGAAGGCAATAAAAAACTCGCGGCCTTAATAGACCTGGCGAAAGGAAACGAGGAAGCCGTGGTTCGTCTATTCACTCGGGTAGAAAACCTGATGGCAAGCATTGATCTGCTTAACAAAAAAGGCAAGGCAGATTTTCTGGACGCAGCAATGTTGTTAATGCAAGACAAAAATACTAAGGAATTTGAAAAAATACTGTCCTATTCCGAGCACATGTCACAGCAAAAAGATTCTTTAAATAAAGAAAAGATTAACCGTGTCTGGTGCTCCCTGGCTAGTGGTGCATTGTCTGGCTATGAAGACAGCTTCTTAAAAAGCGCGAAACAATGGCTGACCCGACTTGATATTGCAAGCCATTTGCATAAGAAAGAGATTGCTACTAACAAAGACGAAATAAACGAGCTCTATGATCGTTTGATAAATCACGTTGGCAGCACGTTTGAAACGCGAATTTTCGATGACTTTACAGGCGTCTTACAAGCTCATAAAGAAGTAAAAACAATGGATTTGCTGATGTCTTACGAACAGTATTTAGGCGCATTCTTGCCGGAGGATAAGCATTTAAAAAATGAACGGCTTCTCACTTGGTATGTTGATTTTATTACGCACAATTTTGGGCAAAAAATCCAACTGGATACCCTAATTAATTCAAAGACTCGTCTATCAATGAAGACCTTGGTAAATGCCATTGAAGTGACGGACTATAGCCCTGAACAATTAGTAAAATTACTCACCATTGCTAACGACAAAAATAAAGAAGCTGGATTCCACGCCGTGTGTAAGACGCTCTTATTTATTAATACGCTAGTAGGAAAAGAGTGGGGTAATAAGACTCTGAGCCTGGAGTCGGATTGTTTTTACGAATTATTGAAAGGCGTTGCGGAAAACCAGGCACTATTTTCTAACGAGCCTGAGTTACTTAAGAAGCTATTAAGCACAGCACCTGAATTGGATAGATTCTGTTTGGAAGGCTTGCTTGGTTTTATCACGAAGAGCCAGGACTACCCGAAAGTCATTGAACTTGTTATTGAAAAGGCAAAAGCATTAGGCTCTGAAAGACTATTGGGACTGAAGGATATCGCTACCAATGTTGTCCAATTTTTTAATGCAACACCAGAAGTATTCAGCAAGTTTCTCGATAAAATTTTAGTTATCGAGGATAAATTCTTGATTCAAGCACTGCTCGGTTTTATCGATAAATTTACCGATAAAGCATCTTGGGTAGAGGAAACTATCTCCATGGCTGATTCACTGATACCTGACCAATTGAAGAGTCTAGCAGTTTTCGAAGAGCCTATAAAAACCTTCTTTGCTGACAATGAGCTGTTTACCCCCTTTATGAAAAACTTTGTAACTTGCAAAGAAACCTATCTACCAGTGTTTGCGGTTATCATAGCGGCTCAACAGTTTAACAACTTGAAAACCCTCCTTGTCAACCAAGTAATGACATGGCCCAGTAAAGAAAAACTTTTAGCCCTAGCAGGAGGCCTTAAGGACGTAGGAAAGTTTTTTAATGTAGATAACACCGGCTTGTTTGCTTTGCTGGTTTCCCAAGATATTAATAACGAGGAATTGGCAGGGGTACTGGGCTTCATCAAAATGGTACAAATAATTAATAGGAAAGTAGTTAGCGACAATAAACTTTATAAGGAGCTTGAAGAAGAAGGCAGCATAAAGGAGGAAGAAAAAGAAGAAGAGAAAACAAAACTCATAAGCCCGCTTATCACAGCAGCCAAAGGTTTCCCAATTAAGAACCTTACTTCATTGACAGAAAACCTGATATTAGTTGCACGCTTTTTTGATAAAAACGATTTGTTCGCAAGTTTTCTAAAGAAATTCAAAACGCTTGGCTCACCAAATCATCTTAGTAGTGTTCCCAGCTTACTCAAGGAAAGCACGGCATTGCATCAAATTAAAGAGACTCTTATTAGTCAGGTGATAACCTGGGAAAGTGCTGAAAATATTAGTACGCTTACGTCTGGCATGAAAAAATTAGGTGGGTTCTTCAACAGCAATCCTCCCCTGTTTGAAACACTAGTCGCAAAAACGCCCTCTTTAAAAAATGAGCAGGACTTTAAGAATTTATTAAACTTTATTGAAGACCATCAGAAGTACCCCAATTTTCTTAAAGCCGTTATAGAAAACGCCAACAACCCAGGCACAAGCCTGTTGATGACACTTCAAGCACTACCAGAGAATGCTTTAAACTTACTTGAACAACATGATGAAATGCTCAAGGTGTTTATGAGCAACATTTCAGCATGCAAGGAGGAACGCTACATCAGCGACTTGTTAGCTGTCACCAATACTCTGCATCAGCACCCTACCTGGATAAACACGTTGCTTGCCCAAATAACGCCTAAGTTAGCAGATCCATTGACCGCCCTTAAGAATAAAGCCCCAGACGTGCAAGATTTCTTTGCATCCAAGAAACTATTTCCTACCTTTATGGGACAATTTATTACTTGCTCAAAGACCTACAAGGAGGTTTTGGATCTTGTCTCTGTCGCCAAGGGTTTTGATAGCTTGAAAACAACCCTTATCAACCAGATTATACAATGGCCAAACCAAGAAATACTTAGTGCCCTTACAGAAGGCCTTAACAATTTAGGCGAATTTTTTAATACGGATGACTCAGGCTTGTTTGACTTGCTGGTTAATCAAAACTTCAATGTGCAGGAGCTAACAACCGTATTGCGTTTCATCACTCAGAGCCAGGCCGCTGAAAAGAAAGCATTAATAAAACCGCTTATCGAAGCAGCCAAGGGCTTCCTAATTGACAAACTTGTGGCATTGACAAACAAATTGGACAACATTGCAGGTTTTTTTGCTAACAACGCGTTGTTTGCGGAGTTTCTAGCCACGCTTAAAAAGCTTCCTATGGACGCGCGCGTCCCCGCGGTTTTGAGCTTACTCGAAGAAAGCAACTCCTTCGATAACATCAAAAACACAGTGATTAGCGGTATAATAAAATGGGATAATGTCGCCCATATTCACACGTTTTCTACAAACCTTCAGGATTTGGGTACTTTTTTCAACAATAAAGACAATGACAAGCTCTTTCATGCACTAGTAAACAAAGCACCCTCTTTAACGAAAAAAGGTCAACTACAAGATTTATTGACCTTTATTAAAAAGCATCAAGCGTATCCAAACCTTCTTACATCCGTTATCACTAACGCTGATAAACCAGGCATAAGCCTGTTGATAAAACTGGAGACACTGCCCGAGCAGGCTCTAAATTTACTAAACATTGAGGCAAATCATGGCATGCTCAACGCATTTATGAACAACATTTCAGCATGCGCGGATGCAAATTATATCAGTAATTTATTAGCTATAACCAATACGCTGCATCTACACCCAACCTGGATAAACACCTTGTTTACTAAAATAACACCTAAGTTAGCAGAGCCATTGAGCGCTCTTAAGAACAAGGCCTCAGACGTACAAGATTTCTTTTCCTCCAAGAAGCTGTTCCCTACTTTTCTGGAACAATTTGCACTCTGTAAAAATACCTTCAACGGCGTGTTGGATGTTATTTCTTCAGCCAAAGATTTTAATTATCTCAAAACCACCATTATTACCAAGGCTATAAACTGGCCAACCGAAGAAAAGCTAAAGGCTCTTGCAAAAGGCATTAAGCAAGTAGGCGGATTTTTTAATGTAGAAAACACTGGTTTGTTTGAATTGCTTGTTGAACAACCTATTACTGCTAAAGAGCTTACAGCGGTAATTGATTTCATTGATAAGAGCCAGGCCGCTGAAAAGAAACCATTAATAAAACCGCTTATCGAAGCAGCCAAGGACTTTCCAATTCCCAAACTTGTGTCATTAACAGACAAACTGGACAACGTGGCAAGCTTTTTTGATAAAAACGCGTTGTTCGCAGAGTTTCTAGCCTCGTTCAAAAATTTTCACCTGGACACGCACATCCCTGTTGTTTTGACTCTACTCGAAGAAAGCAAATCACTCGATGACATCAACAAAACCACAGTGATTAGGGATGTAATAAAATGGGATAATACCGTTAATATGAGTACGCTTGGTTCGAGCATTAAGGACTTAAGTGGATTCTTCAATGCAAATCCAAGTCTTTTTGCAGCACTGGTCAAGAGCGTTGCGTCTATAGATTTACAGACTCTATTAGCATTTATTACAGCTAATCAAGCCTATCCAACATTTCTTGAATTACTTATCCCGGATTCCAAGAGCAATGGGGTTGTAAATCTGATGACACTGGAAAATAGACCCGCTGGTTCTCTGCAATTACTGAATGCTAACTCCAAACTAGCTACCTCTTTTATTAAAACGATAGTAGAACAACCTGATAGCAACTATATTAGCACGTTACTAGGTTTTATAGACATCTATACTTCAAAACCCAACTGGATAAGCAGCATTTTTGCTCTGGAGACAACACTCACAGAGCCTCAACTGAAACAGCTCTGTGATCAAGAAACTGCGAAGACCATTCAAAGCTTCTTTACGGATGACAAGCTGGCAGAAACATTTTTTGCCAATCTTAAGGCCAACAATTCAAACTGGATCAGCTCCTTTGTTAAAGTACTTAATGCTAGTGCCAATTGCTCAGCACTCAAAAACGACTTGATAAGCTTTGGGATGAGTCTTGATAGCAACAAGTTAGACTTGTTGCTGGAAGGCTGTACAGATCAATGGGTTTTTCTTAATGATAACCCTAGCCTTTTTCAAACCATTCTACTCAAGGCAGCATCATTATCTGACGAGGATCTATGTGCATTGTTAGCCTGTATTAAAGCGCATCCGGCTTGTCGTGAACTACTTCCAACTATTATCCAGTACGCAGATACGATGGGAGAGAATAATATTGGGGCTCTAACTAATGAGCTTGGCAAGGTGTATGAATACTTTATCCAGGAAGGCAATAAGGACTTCTTTGGGCTGATGCTTAAAGCTAGTGCAGGCCTTTCGCTGTCGGACGTGTTAGAGTTTATAATTACCGTTACTACAGAAGATCCCAAGCGTGACGCATTAATCGAACCCGTTCTAACTTACTTAAAACATTCTTGCGGTAAACTGTCTAACATTGCAATTTTTTGTCACACTCAAGCATACACTCACCTGACTTCAGAGAAAGGAAAAGATGAGTTTATACAACTACTTCAAATCCCTGAAGTATCTTTAGCCGAAGAAATGCTCAGATTTATGAACTACAGCAACAACGATGACAGCCTTCGATCAATCCTTTTTACAAATCTAAATAATTTAAAGCAGAAAACTCTGTCTGAACTACTATGGGCGTCAAATGCCAAGAGTAGTTATTGGCCAATATTTGTTAAAAATGAAGCCTTTTTCAAAAAACTACTTTTTAACATTGACGGCATGTCTGATGACGATTCAATAAACTATATCAAATTTTTTGCAGCGACTAACATATCTAATCTAATCGAAGCCGTTATTACTATCGAAAAAACGATTGATCTTCAAAGACTTGTTCTCTTATCCGAGAAGAGCGACTTTTTTATCTTTTTTTCTCAACAGATTGAGTTCTTTAAAAAGATAATTCAAACGAATTTTGATAAAAAACTATTCGATGCTGTCTTGTCGTATTTAAATGCTTATACAAGTAATGATTATAGGAGAGTTCTTGTTGATAATATCAATCAATTAGACTCGGAAATACTCCAATTATTAGTAAGCAACTTGCCAGTAGTTACCAAGCATTTTTCAGCATCGCAGATCAACACACTTATCAGCCAAACCCGTTCAACAGATACTGTTGCCGGTATCTTTAACTTTGTTGCAGCCACTCAACAACCTTCCTTAGTGAACTCGCTGGTCGCAAAGGCCAACACGCTGAAGCTTGATAACCTTGTTGTACTCGTGAAGCCTGAACAGGTGAAATTGCTGGAATTTTTTGCGAGAAAGGAAAACCAATCGAATTTTGAAACCTTTATACAAAACAAGACGCTCACACCTGAACAGATTGAATCAATGACAAAGTTTGTTTCCGTGTATGACAACAGTGATCTGTTTGGAATTATTTTAAAAGTACAAGACAGGCTTCAAACCATTCCTCTCAACGCTTTAATTAATAAAAAAGAAGCGCTCGCGTTTTTTCTAGAGCACTCCGACTTATTTGAGACCTTTATTCAACAAGAGCACAACCAAGAGAAGAGCCTGGCAGTCTTGAACTTTTGCGCCGAATTGCAGAAACACGGACTTGTTACTAGCCATATCAAAACCTACTTTGCTGAGGCGGCAGGCTTATCGGACAAAAAACTCAACGAACTCCCCAGTAATTTTACAAGTATAATGAGTTATTTTGAAAAAGATATTAAGCAGTTTCCATTGTTCTGCAAAAAAGCAGAAATGGACGAAGTGAACGTGCTGGCTGATCTTATTAGTGAATTTACTACAAGCAGTCCAGAATTAATAAGTAATGCGCTGAATTCCAAACAATCAGTGACAGCTAACAGGCTGAAAGAGATTAAGCAAGCTTTTGCCCATTTGAAAGATTCCAAAGAACTAATAACTTGTTATATAGAGAACTTTGCGAATTTAAGTAATGAGAATTTAACGACGTTGGCAACCCTGGCAGAGCATGGCAAAACATCTCCGAGAACCTTCATCACCCTGCTTAAGCACATGGCGATGAACCCGGCCAAAGACAGGTCGTTTTTTGAAGATTTCTTCAACATAGGGAAACTACTTGAATCAAACGAAGCTATTAAAGATCCACTGGACGATTATTTAAGTAAACTACTAGAGCTGAACAGTGACGAGCTAAAATTATTCAGTACTTTTTTCGTCGCCAACTCCGCGGATCTAGTAAAACTTTACGGCAAAGAAACAAAAAGCTTTGCCTCTACAATCAATTGCCTCAAACAGATTAATACTGCTAAGCCAGACGAAAAAACAATCCTTGATGGATTAAAGTATTTCTCCAACCTAAGTTTGTGGATTGTTGATAATTTAGAGGGTAACGCTCGCTTGAAGTCTTTACAGCGCTTAGAGAATTTTAGTCTGGATAAATTAGAAATATTACACGCCATCCTGCCCTCTTGTAAAACTAAGCCTAAGGAAGTGTTCCTAACCCATTTTTATAACCAATTAAGTGATTATCTTATTAAAAAGAACCTAAAGGATATACCACCCGTTATCACCAAGTTTAATGACTACTTGAGTAGCAATGCGCCCGAAACTACCGATTTGATAACTGGCTTATTTAAATTTGATCACGCGATTAACTACAATAAAGAACGCGTCGAATTGATGCATCTTTTGGATCAGGAGAAATTGCTTGCCGAGGATACAACCATACCGGGTTTATGGCGCAAAGACAACAATGACAAACTCGTCCAATATGGCTATGAAAACTATGCAAATGCTTTTCAAGGCAAGGCGATTACCGAGGCCAATAAACCCCAATTGTTAACCATTGCTCACGAACTGCATGAAATAGGCCTTGGAAAAGAAGTTATTACTCACAAAGCCCATCAAATTCAAATTAAAAGCGATTTAAAAAAGACGCTCTCATCCTATCGAAGCAATTTAAACAGTTTTTGGAAAACAGAGCAACGAAAAGCCAGCGCAAAAACACTGGATAAAGAAATAATAAAGGCAACGAGCTACCAAGATATTCTAAACGCCATTATTACAGCTCGAAATGAAGTAACAATAAACGATGCGACCAAGGAATTGAACATGCATCGAAAAGGTAATAGTCGTTACTACGACACGTTGAATAAACTGGAAAACACCGTCATTACTGCCTGGGTGAATGACAAAGTCGCTATTGGCGATTTTGCAGCCTATGTAGAGAGCTATGAGAAAACCTTAAACGAAACATTCAAGAATTATATTGCTGCACTCACCGATAAGAAATTTAAGCATCAAAAATTGCTAACAGGCCCTTTTGCAAATCTGCAGTCCGATACACCAATAGAAAAGTATGACTCTGCAATCCTGGAGAAGCTGTTATCACCGGACAAATCCTTTCCAGGCTATATTCAAGCCCTGTCAAGTGAAGTGAAAATGCGATATGACGTCATAAAAACATATCAGGCGATTATTACAGCTCCTCAGGGCGGCAACCACAGCCTATAGAAATGTAGCCTGGATAGAACGCAGCGAAATCCGGGATCAGGGGCACTAAATTCCCAGATTTCGCGGCGTGGAATCCAGGCTACTGTCCTGATTGAGGTCAGAGCCGCTAAATGCCCAAAAAAAATTAATAGTGATTAATAATCACTTAAGAATCTTGTACTACACTATATATAATCTCTAATTTTTATAGCGAGCATTTCATGTATTCTGAACAATACCCTTTTATTTATAAGGCGTTTCCTTTTGAAAATTTTGAAGTAATTCTGGAAACCGTTGAAAAATATTTTGGTAATCTGTTTAATTTACAGATCATTGAACAAGAGCTAAAACATGACAGAGACTCAGGCAGTTACCTGAGCTTTTTTACTAGCATTGTTAAGCAGTTGGAAGCCAAGCCTGGCAAAGATTTGTCCGTTCCTGAACAAATTACACAGAAAATCTATTCTATACTGCATGCTGATAGCGATGTACGTGACCGCTTTTTAACGCAATTAGTGTTTGTTCCTGATTTAGGGAATGAACCGTCGCTTCAGCTTGGTTTTCAGGAGAAGTTAGCAAGCGGCCGATTAGGCGTTCCAGAGCCCCTCACCATGTTAGACATGCTGCGGATTACCTTCTTTTTCCAAAATTTAGGTAGCAAACGTGCTGAGCAAACAGAAGTTGCGGTTCTTAACCTTGCCAGCACCGAGCGAGAGGAATTTACTCGATTTCAAGCCATGCGCGCCTTGGTGGTCAATCTCAATCTGAACCCTAAAGATATTCCAAAATGGGCGGTTATTGATTGGACTATTAAAGATTCCCCCAAAATTTATTGTGAAAATCCCTTATCAGAAAGAGAACGTCGCGAGCTTGAAGCCAGGTTTGGCTCTTCTATTGCGGAAGTAAAAGAAGGCGGAAGGGCTAATAATCTGATTTCAACCGGCTACAGCGCGATTGCCTGGCTTGATCAGAAGATTACCAGGGGGTGGAATTTTGATACCAATGCGGATTTTAACGTTGTGTTTGGCGATTTTGCCCTAACTATTTTTGAAGCTGACGTGGGGGGCGTCCATTTTAAATGCGTTGGAAATGAATACGACCAGTACGTGACTGACGGATTAAAACAGATAAATACAATGGCTTATGGCAATGCGTATGGGCAGGCTAAAGATCCTCAACCTGGCTCCAAGCAATGGGGAGCTTACAGTTTGTACAGGTTGGCCGGTATGGCGACTTTAAAAGACATTGAGGGAGAATCCGTTCCCTACAACGATTTGGCCAAAGTTATTGAGATTGTAGGACGGCATAATTTATCAGTCGAAAACTTTGAAAAGTATTCAGGGCTTGGCTATCGCTCCCGAATCCCTCGTTTTGCGCATACACTGTCTGAGCTTGATATTCTGAAAGGAGATAAAGAAGATAAAGAAGAGACAAACGAAGTCACTTTGACTATTCCTAACGCTATTGATATCTCGTCCCTTGATCAGAAGCATTTAAGCACGTGCATAACAACCAACACTGACCCCAGCTTGATTCGCTTTATTAGCCGTGTTCCCCCGGTTGATGGGCGAGAAAAATATAGAACAAATCGTCTTACTGCTTCAGAAGAGGACGTGGCAGCAGCGATGGTACTGACCTTGTTCCGGTCTCGTGCCAAGAAACCGATACTCACGGTGTACATGCCAAAACACTATCAATTAAACGACGAAGAGCGGCAAGCGATTGTGGCCTTAATGCAAGACAACGCGTTTGTAACGGAACTAAACATTAATAACGATAATGATTCACTAAACGCCTTAAAAGCGGAATTGCTTCCAGTTTTTGCACGCAATCGTTGGTTAAAAGACCGGGGTTATCTGCCTCCTTTGGTGGATGATTATTGGCTGCGAGCGGCCAAATACTGGCTTACTCACCTTAATGAACACAACGACGTTTTAACGAGCAAAAATGAACATGTCTTATTTAAAGGCTGCGTGGAAGAAATGGGGATCCGCGGGCTAAAGGCGGTCTTATCCTACTTAAAAGATCCACAAAAATGCGAAAGCTTGTTGAACGAATACGGCTCGAATCGGCCGGCATTTTATGTAGCCTGCCAGCCTGAAGAAGTCAAAGGCTACTTGGAGTTATTGATTCAGCATTTGCAGCACGGCGCGACCTTCCCCTTTGACAAACTTGGAGTGGCATATCAACCAGGAAGCGACCTGGAGTACAGCAAGCTGCTTGGCTTCATCAACAAGAACGACTCGTTTGACATGGTACAATTAACCGATTGTTTAAAACACGAAGAACCGTTTGCAAGCTTTCTGGAGACACTATCCGAGCATGCAAAGAATGATGGCTGGACTGGATTAATTGTTATTCCGGAGCTTGAGGACAAAGCGAACACCGGTGAAGAGTATCGCGAATTACGCGCCTTGTATCGCCAGCTTAATAACGTCATTTTGCATAACCGCCATGTAAAACAAGGCACGCAACAGGCGCTGCGTATCCAGAAAGTCAGTCAATTTGAAGACATAAAACCAAGTGGCGCAGCAGCAGGCGAGGAACTTCCAGTAGACGAGGAGCTCGAAGAGATCACGCTGCAATTTGCTGACACCGAGACGGGTCCTTGGCCGCTGCAACGCGGCGGCGTGACACAACTGCAATTACAACAGCAGCAGGAAATTCAGCAAGAACGCCAAGTCCAACAAGAACAACAAAAAATGAAAATGCTGATGTTGGATGAGGTGATAAGCAGCGAGCTTGTCACCTACGACTCCATTGACAAGCTGTTAGGGGAGTATTACAAGCGCTTTGCAGAAGAAAACGACTGCGATCCTAAATACGCCGCCTTACGGAATGACAAGGAAGAAACGCTGTTACAAGGGTTTTTCCACACCTGGATTAATGCCAATCCCAAGGTGGCTGCCGCACACGTTATTCAATCCATGACGCAGGATGCCGCGCGTATGCTGCTTCGACACCACACGCGTGTCACCTCCGGCTTGCATCTTGAGAATTTGCCAAAAGGCTTTTACACCCAACGCTCAAAAAGCGGCGGTTTGATCTTATGCTACAACCCGGAGGTAGGCTTCGGTCACGGGTTCGTCTCCCCATTAACCCTGTCGATGACGGTCAGCAAACCCGTGGCCGAAGCCTGGGAAGGGGATTTCCGCTTTTTGGATATCGACTATTATGAAGGCAAAAGACCTCTTAAAGAGGCCGCTGATTTTAGGAATTTGCTGTTGTTTGAAGCGCTGCAGCCCCCACGTAATTACGACAGTGACTACGCACGCTTTTGCGCAAAAAACCCCACAATAAAGACGCTTATTGGAACGAACGGTGAGAAAGTAACGAAGCACTGGCTTGTGTTTTTACAAGCCTGGCAATACCTGGGAGAGGAAGGCGTTAAGGCATTTTTACACTTAAACAAAGCCCAACTTACTTTGACTTCTGAGGAGGCTTGCGACATGCTGCTTTCCAAGCAAGCCGAAGTACTCGTCACCTGGGCTAAAGAAGTGGGTCTTGGCATGGACGAGCAGAGTTTACGTGCGCTTGGGCAAGTCTATTACCGCCATGGCAATAAGGTCTTAGCCTTGTTGCTTACCAAACTAAAGGGCTTGGAAAAGGCTGTAGGCAAGGAGTTTTTCCTTAAGTTTAAAGAAGCGATTCTAGACCGCACGGATACCTTCAACAGTTTTGCTAACAACCCTGCTTTTTTCAGCGCGATGGATAATTTAATAGCCCGCTTTTCTTCGGTCAAGACTAAGCCGTTGCAAGCGGCTTTTCTCTCCTTCTGCAACTTGCATCTGGACTGCGTGCCCTGGGAAACAACAGAAACCTTATGGAACGCCTTTGATTATTTTAGTAAAGCTTTGAGCGATGACATGGGCTTGGAGTTGTCTGGCGAAGAATTTAATAAACTGCGCCCTCAAAACATGCTGGTGGGGCTGGATAGGATCTTGGCTTCGTTACGAGCTCTGCCAGGAAACGAAGAGCGGGTGAAGTTTCTAAAATCCTTGGACACGTTGGATTTAACACAAGGCGGTGTGCATTACGCGATTCAACGCGAGCACATGAAGTATTGTGATGAGGAATTACGCTTGCGCGATTTTGAATCCGGTACGCCAACGTATGCACCGAACCTCAGCCACCTGTATGCCTGGACAAACGAAGGATCCACGTTAAACATTAAACGGGTACTGGCATCGCGCAGCCAGTTCAGCCATGAGGATTACAAATATTTAAGCCAGGAATTTGCCACAGGCGACCTTAAGGCTAAGGACGAGCTTGTTTGCTTGTTATATACCCAATGTGACAGCAACGTGATAGAAAAGGTTCTGAGTACTATCCGCACTCTTCCCGTGCCGCTGCGGACATCGCTTGGCCAGCACTTGCACACGGCCGTTTTCAAACACGGCCATGAGCCGTTGCAAGTGTCTTTGGAGGCCTTAGTTCACTTTAAAGACGTGCTTCAAAGCCCGCGCGGCCAGCAAATACTGGAGAAATACCCGCATGGCAATTTCCTGGAGGCTTTAAGTATCCTCTTTGCGAGCAAGCAGCAAGCAGCCATTGAGGCGGTTCTGACGTTGTTTGAAACGGCTAGGGTAAAAGATGAAGACTACCCTGATTTTCTCTTCCATGACGCTTACAAATTAGCAACCTTGTTTGGTGCTGCGAGCAATGAGCAGTTCGAAGGCTTTATTAGCGCCACCAGCCATTTAAAATTGGCCGTACAACATGAATTGCATTTGCTCATCAAGTACCTGCTGTCAGTTGACTATACCGGCACGACAAACTTGAAAGCGTTAACTAATCCTGAAGATTGGAATGATTTGCTTCAATGCGTAACCGCAATGAACGAAAGACCCAACGAGCGCACCGCACTGCGCCATGCCTTGATTAAGACCTTGACAGAGCGCGGCATCGTCTTTCGCTTTTCCAAATCCGGTGATTTTCGAAAGCTAGAAGACGCGGATTACCCCAGTCGCCTGAATGTGTTTACTGACCATCAGAAGCGGATGTGGAGTTTCTTAAAAAGCCATATTGTGGTTCCGGGTACCAGCAGTGCGGAAGAAGCAGAAGAGGCCTTGAAACCGCTGCTTGCTTTTTTCGAACGCCTGCAATTAAACCGCACCTACCTGAATGAAGTAGAGCCGCTATTGGCCATTCTTGAGAAAACGAAAGAAGGGGTGTGGAGCAGCAGTTATTTTAGTCAAATGATAGGGGTCTTAAAACCCGATGATGAAAAGGTATCCTTTCCGCTCGACATGCTGCAAGTCATGCTCGAAGACGAGGTATTAAAAGCAAAACCCATTGACAACGCTGAAAAAGATTTTCCAAGCGAGTTGTTACTGCCGCTGAAGAGTATTTTGTCAAACCAGAGCTTTAGCCGTGGGCAACACGCCCAATTGTGCCAACTGGCTTTGAAGGAATACTACCTGACCAAAACCAATCCCCTATTAAGCGAAGCGATTGACTTGCTGTCACCAGAAAACCGCGCCGCCAGCCGTGATTACGCGCTGCAAAGTTTAATCACCTGCAAGAACACCAACGAGCTGACCAATCGCCTTGATAAACTGAAAAAGCTGCTGAACCATGCCCGAAGTCTCGGCAAGGTTGGTCATCACTGGGAAAATACGGCCGCACTGTGGATAAACGCGATAGCGAAAAGCCCCGCGGAAGACACCTTGTTTAACAGCGTCTACAATAGCCTGCTTGATGAGCAAGCGGATAAACGCGCCAAGCTCTTGCACGTTGTAGCCTGGAGCAGTTTGCATAGAGGTTTGCAAACGGCGGACGAGCATAGCCATTCCTTGGCGGAAAACGCACCTAAATTAACGGCGCGTTTACTGGCCTTGTCAGACGAGAATTTAAATTTGCTTGCCGACTGCTATCCCAAACAACCCTGTCCTGGAGCAAGCGACATCTTGCAGATGCTAAAAAAATGCGACCAAGGCCGGGAATTCAGCGCGGTGTTGCAGGCGTTTTTAAGCAATCCGCATCCAGAAGTACGGGCAGATTACCAACAGGTAGCCAAAACACGCCAAGCTGATTTACGCCGGATGTTGACAGAAACACGACTGATTGAAGGCAAGGAAAGCCAATTACTTCACCCGGCGCACGTGGCTCGAATCAGCGTGATATTTTCCCAACTAAAACAACTGGAAACCGGCGAGATATCGGTCGAGGGGTCGACAAAAGCCGTGTCTTCCATGAGCCAGGACGAGTTGGCAGAGGCCTTCAATCGCCTCTCACTCCTGTCGGTAGGGCGCCCGCAGGATGATGTACTGCAAGCGCAAATTTGGGCCTTGTTGTTTGAGGCCTTGGGGCGTACTACGCGCAAGTACCCGCACATGGCGCAACAGTTTGCTTTAATTGCCAATGACATTGCAGTGACATCCCCCACGCGGGTATTGCAACTGGCAACGGGGGAAGGAAAAAGCCATTTTGTGGCCTTACGCGCGGCGCGGCATGCAGCCCAAGGGAAAGTCGTTGATGTCTGCACGGCAAAGCGCTCGTTAGCCCAACGCGACCTGGAAGACTACCAGGACTTGTACAAGTACTTAAACCTCACCGCGACCTACATTGAGCCGAAATCCAGCCGCGAGGCTTACCTGAAGGGCGATGACGCCCGTGGCCGCATCCACTACTCCACCTTAGGGGATTTATCACTCTTTTTGGATGAGCAGAGCTTTAATGGACGCCCTATCATTATCGATCCCAACAATCGAGTAGGCCTTGGTGATGAGTTGGACTTCATCTATTTTGATGAAGGGCGAAAAACGGAATACAACTACGCGCGCCCCACCGGCCGCACGCCTAAACAAATGATGTGGTTCTATCAAGCGCTGAATAGCTTTTACAAGACGCATGCCATTGCACTCAAAGAAGCCGCCCAAATAACGCCAGATGATGCCAGACAATTGCTAGCCTTCTTACAAAAAGAAGCAGGGGAGGATGAAGACAAAGAAAAGTTCGTGCGTTACGTGTCGCGTGACGGTCTGCAATTAATCCGTTGGCTGCAATCCGCTCATGAAGCCGATGGGCTTGAACAAGGTGTAGGCTTCACCGTTCGCGAAGAAAACGTTCGGATAGGCGATGCGGCGTATCTGCTGAAGGAAATTATTCCACTGTCCACCGACAACCAAAAAATAATCGGCTCCAGTTTCAGCGCAGGCGTGCACCAATTATTGGCCGTGCGTCTGAATACGGCAGCAAAAAATAAAGTCGAGGAAGAACCACAAAATTATCACGTGCATGCGGAAAGTCATATTATCAGTTCGCAAGTTGCCGCTAAACTCATGAGCACCTTGTGGGGGCGCTGGGAAGGTTTCACCGGTACGATTTCGTTTGCACAAGCCGAAGCCTTGCATCAAACGCAACGCGGTACCCAAGTGTTGCAGGTGTCTACCAATCAGCGTGACTTGCGTTTCTGGCATGCGCCTAAATTCCGTGAAAAAGAAGAAGACCGCATCAAAGACATGGTCGCACAGCTTCGGTTGTGCATGGAGAAAAAGCAATCCATTTTGTTCTCTTGCCAAAACGACAAAAAGGTGTTGGAGCTCAAAGCCATTCTGGAAAAAGAATTGTCGGCCAAGGAACTGAGCCAGTTGATTTTTTATACCAATGAAGACCCGCGAAGCAGCACGGAAATCTTAAAGGAAAAAGAAGATTTGGAAAAATGGCAGGGCGGCAAGAAGCAACAAGCCATTGGGCTGGTGGCCTCGGGATTTGGCCGCGGCGATAACGTGGGCGTGGAAGCGGTCTTTCTTTTTGATGCCAATGACATCAACGATTTAAAACAAAAAGGCGGCCGTACCGCACGCAACGGTGAGGAAGGGGAAGTATTCCAGTTTTATTTGACCTCGGATATGAAAGAGGAAGAAAAAAAGCTGGAAAATGCCATTAAAGGTCGCCCGGGCGTTAATTGGGACGAGATGTTAAAGGAGTCGCTTGAGGCGGCGGAAGGCAACACGGCGGACGAGAAGTGTTTTAACCGCATTATGTTATTGCGCGAATACCAATTTAATCTGGATAATGCGGCGAATCAGGGATACCGCGTTGCTGTGGCGCACTTTTCCGGTTGGGGGATGCAGTTGATTGGCACGTTTCTCGACCCCACCCAAGCATCGGACTTTACCAGCAATCTCACCAATGCGATGCGTCAGCTGGAGAAACGCTGGTTAAGCATTTCAAGTGAAGAAACGTTAACCCCTACTCAGAAAGTGCGCAAGATTGAAGAGGCCATCAAGCTTGAGCATAAAAACTTAGAGCAAGAATACAGCGTACTGCAAAAACTTAAAAAAGCGCCGGAATTTAACCCGGAAGCTTACCCGGAGATTAGTTTAAAACTAAGCAAACCGGTGATAGCTAACAGTACCAACGAGAGCCGAGATGTGGCAAGTTTGTGCGCACTTTTTGCAAGCTTACCGACTACGAGCGCCGAGCGGGAGTCCTTGGCTACGTTTCCAAATAAATTAGAGCGTTTGACAACGAACCCCATGCTGCTTCGGCAATTTATGCAAGACGCCGCGCACTTCAGCACGGTAGCGCAGTTTATGGATCAATTGAGTATTCGCCTTGAGCAATTAGACAAGCCAGCGAAAGGTTATGCCGGGACCCTTAAGGAAGCCGAAGTAAAGCCCAACACGCCGGCTCTATTCCAAGGGGTGAAATCGCAGATAAAAGAGGGTTTTTTTACTGCGGTGGCAAAACTCACTCCCGCTTTGCAAGAGGGCTTGGACAGCTGGCTCAAAGCCCCCGGGATTATCACGGCCCGCGCAAGGATAGAGAAAGCGCTGCCTTTGGCACGCTACCTAGCCAGTTTTTCCAAGAGTGAACAAGAGCGCTGGGGAGAGGATTACCTGCATAACTTTGATACCCTATGGCATCATGCGCCAGAACAGGCACTAGCAGAGCGCCTGTCAGGCATACCCATGAGCTACAATGACAGCGAAACCCTTTGGAGTCTGGCTACCCACTACGCCCCTGCTAACAAGAAAGACACCTTTTTAGCCTTGCAACAGGCAATAGAAACGGGTTCATCGATTCAGCGCCTGCGCTTGTTGACTCGCTGCGAAGGGTTACTGAATTGCTTGCCGCTTGAGCAACGCGCGCCGTTCTTTAATGCGTTTATCCAAGTGATGACGCAGTTTAAAGAAGGCCGTGATTGGGATACCTTTGTGATGCTTACTGATAAAACAGCGCGTTGGTGGAACACCAACGATGGGCAGCACCGCAGTCAGCTGATGGCGCTCTGGCAACAGCTTGCAGGGCAGGCGCTGCCGCAAATGGCTGCGGTCATGAATGGCTGTTTGCTTAGGCCTGGCAAAGCCTGGTTTCAGGTGCTGGAATTGTCCTTGTCCGTGCCTGCAAAGGGCGCCAAGCAGCTGAGCGCTGACCATTGGTGGCTGCTTCATCAGCTCTTAGTGAAACAAAGCGGCAAACAAGCCTTAGGCAAGCACTTTACGCCTGAAAGCAGGAAAGTCGTATTAGCTAGCTTAAACGCTTTACTCGACAGCTGGTCGACGCGCTCTGATTTTACCCAACAAGTCAAAAGTGCGTTTGAGACTTACGCGCTTTTCTTACAAAAGCTTATCCATGAGGCGCCAATCAACGTGGCCGTCGGTGCTTCCTGGTATCTGGATTGCCTGCGGCAAACACCAGATGTGCGAATTGCTTTTGATAACCTGGTAGCTGCGCCCGATCGAATGCTTCACTTGGATAAGGTGGTCGGTGAGTTAAGTCGCTATCCCTTCACTAGTGGACAAGGCGTTGCTTTATTGGATATGGCGAAGGGACTTGTACTAAGCAACGACGATTTTTCTCTAAGCTGCCAGATCATGGCCAACACAGCCAAGGTATTGACTGAGACATCCTTGCTAAACGAAGAAGAAAAAGCCCGTATTGACAAGACAATGCAATCCTTACCGGCTGAAAAGCTGTTTGCACTGCTACGTAGCTTGGATAGCTATCCAAATCAATTAAAAGCCAATCCACGCGTGTTAAGCACTTTATTGAAATACGCCAATAATAATGATATTGAAGCCGCTCGTGTTGAACGGTTAACAAAGGTTCTATTGCAAGTAGCAGGCACGAGCACCCAAGCACCGGATTATCTGGATCACCTAATCAAAGGTGTTAACCGCTTTCAAGATGCTAAATTTAGCATCCAGGATATTGAACGTTTGCTTGTCCTGCTGCAAGGTGATGACGCCTTAGCACCTGAACAGGTGTTGTTTGATAACCTTGCGCGCTATTTAGAAAATAACGTAAGTAAAGGCCAACATCAAGCAGTGAAAAGCACCATTGACCTATTTTATAGTTTAGCTAAAACCCATAGAGGCGACGTTGAACGAATGTTCAGCGTTGAGGATAATGCGGCGCTGAAAGAAATGTTTGATTTTAAACAACAACGCGAAGCGCTGCACAACCAGCGCGTCATTTGGATGCATTTGTTGAACAACGAGGCGTTTGTTACTGGTGGTGGAAAACATAAAGAACTGGATTCGCATGTTTTCCAGTGGAGCAGTTCACAAAATCAGGACATGCTTCAACGAGGTTTGAATTGTTATCTGGCTGAAACCAAATTGCTGCTAGCTCGAAAACCAATGGCTCGTTTGGGACTGGAACGCGATTTAAGTACCACCCAACAACATGGTTTACTGCGTCTGGCCAATGAACTCGCTATTATTGGCAAACCTCAACTTACCTCAAGCGCATTCGCAGATATTCGTGCCATAGAAAAGGGATTAACGAAGCTGGAAAAAAACTATCAGGCTGGTTGGTTGAAGACGGATTCACGCAAACAGCAGTTTACAATCTTGCAGCAGGCGATTCATAATGAACTAGCACGTAATCCCGTTTATACTGCTGAAAGCCGCTATGAATCCGTGCTGGCAATCATCAGGAAGGCTCGCTTGCAGGCCATGAGAGCGGATATTGTCGATAATAAATCGCGCGTTTTTCTGTTAAACCGCAACGGACATAGCCGTTATTTCAGCACATTAAATCAAATGGAAGATTTGCTGGTACGCCATTGGGTTAAGGACGTAAATGCGATACAGCAATTTCAGAACTATACCACCTTGTGCCAACAAGATCTCCTCGACCTGACTGGACAATTGTATGACGCCTTAAAAATTCATTACGAAAAAACTCAAGAGACGGACGCTAAGCGCTATAAAAAATTTGGCGCGCGCATTGGCGGTTTGTTTGCCAGCAAGAACAAAGACGCTTTACAAGCATTGCGCAATAACCTCTATAGATTCAACAATGATACGCTTACTGATAAAAGCCTGGAGGGGATTAACGGACAGATACAGAAGAGTCTTTCCAAATTGCCAGGGCATTTACAAACGCTCGCTCGTGAAGTCCTGATGCGAAGCGATGCCCTCACTGCGCACTTGGACGAAAAAGCAAGGCATCCAACCAAGCCTATTATTCGTTAGGGTCTGTCCCGAATTAATTGGGCATTTGAGAGCAATTGGCGTTACTCTCAAAACCCCAATTAGACATTTTCTTGGACAGAGAAAGGAGTCTTTCTTCCTTTTTCTGTCCAATGTCCAATTTTATAAACACATTTTAATTATGCCCCCTTGAGGTTATGATAGAGAAACAATCAATAAGGGGAATGATGTCATGGATGTGTTATTCGTGGGGTTCGGCTTACTTTTCTTTGGCTTAAGTATTGCCCTGATCAAATTCTTTGATTTTTTATCACGGAGCGATGAATGATTATTTATACAATTTGCGGGGTAATTGCTTTTTTGTTATTAGTTTACTTAGTAATTGTTCTGTTTAAACCAGAAATATTCTGATTTGACAGAATTATTGCAACTCCCCAGGTACGTCATCCTGAACAAAGTGAAGGATCTCCTGAATTTAGCTTCAACCTTAGACAATTTGGGATCCTTCGCTACGCTCAGGATGACGTACCTGGGGAGTTACGAATTATTTTGGATACAGATTACCGAGAAAGGATGCTGTAATGACCGATATAGCTATACTCCAACTGGTACTATTTTTTTTAGTACTTCTTGCTTTAGTTAAACCCTTAGGTTGGTACATGGCACAGGTTTATGAAGGAAAACCTTGTAAACTATACAAAGCGGGCGAACCTCTGGAACGGTTTATTTACCGCTGTTGTCGAATTCAGGCAACAGAAGAGATGAACTGGAAACGTTATTTATCAGCGATGCTTGTTTTTAATCTGATAGGCTTTCTCGTAGTTTATGCCATTCTTCGCCTGCAATTTTACCTTCCCTTAAACCCCCAATCGTTGACCGCTAACTCGCCTGATCTTGCTTTTAATACAGCGTCGAGCTTTATCAGCAATACCGATTGGCAGTCCTATAGTGGCGAAATTGCTATGAGTTATTTTACACAAATGACCGCTCTTACCGTCCAAAATTTTCTCTCAGCAGCAACAGGAATGTCATTGCTGATAGCCTTAATAAGAGGCCTAGCGAGATATGAAACCACTAATCTGGGTAATTTTTGGGTAGATACGGTGCGTGGTACTCTCTATATTTTACTACCTCTGGCACTTCTTTTAAGTGTCATTTTATGTTCCCAAGGCGTTATCCAAAATTTCAAACCCAATCAACAAATAACGTCCAAGCAACAGGTTATTCCCATGGGGCCTGTAGCTTCGCAAATTGCTATTAAACAACTAGGAACAAATGGAGGCGGTTTTTTTAACACCAACTCAGCCCACCCGTTTGAAAATCCAAATCCGTTAAGCAATTTTTTTGAAATGCTAGCAATATTGCTCATACCTTCCGCATTTTGTTATACATTTGGCCTTATGGTTCGCGATAAACGACAGGGATGGTCGATAGTAACTGCCATGTTTATTGTTTTAATACCCTTTACCATGCTTGCAACAATTGCAGAACTTGAAGGAAACCCGGCTTTTAATGCCATAGGCATTAATCAAGCACAAGAATACAATTTATCTCCAGGTGGCAATATGGAGGGAAAAGAAACCCGTTTTGGTATCGTTAATTCAGCATTGTATGCAAGCATCACTACTGCAGCGTCTAATGGATCAGTAAACTCGATGCATGATTCCTACACACCACTAGGCGGCTTTGTTCCTTTATTTATGATGCATCTGGGTGAAGTAATATTTGGCGGTGTTGGTTCCGGTTTATATGGCATGCTGATGCTAATTATTATTACGGTCTTTGTTGCGGGGCTTATGGTAGGAAGAACGCCTGAATATTTAGGAAAAAAAATCGAGCCGTATGAAATGAAAATGGCGGCACTGACTGTTTTAATCATGCCATTGCTTGTTCTCTTGTTGACTGCAATTGCATCGGTAACGGATGCTGGAGTAAGCTCACTTGGAAATCCTGGAGCACACGGGTTTTCCGAAATACTGTACGCATTTACTTCAATGGGAAATAATAACGGCAGCGCTTTTGCGGGACTTAACGCCAATACAGTGTTTTATAATACCTTAGGCGGCTTTTCCATGCTAATTTCACGCTACTGGATTGCCATTCCGGCACTCGCCGTGGCGGGATCATTAGCCAGAAAAAAAAGGATCCCTACCAGCCTAGGCACCCTTCAAACCTATACTCCGCTGTTTATTTCACTCCTCGTTTGTGTCGTGATCATCTTAGGTGCACTGTCATTTATTCCAGCATTGGCATTAGGTCCAATTGATGAGCAACTAGCACTTGGAGAACATTATGGCTACTAAGCTCTCACTATGGAATTTTGGCATCATAAAAACTGCCATTGCTGACTCAATCCTGAAATTATCACCCAATCATCAAATCAAAAACCCGGTCATGTTTACTGTATATATAGGCTCTATTCTTACAACAATGCTTTTTATTCAGGCATTAATGGGTGACGGCGAAGCACCCACGTCGTTTATTTTAGCAATAAGCCTTTGGCTATGGTTTACCCTGCTTTTTGCTAATTTTGCTGAAGCGATGGCCGAAGGACGTGGTAAAGCGCAGGCACAATCATTGCGAAAAGCTCGGCGTGAAATTCAGGCTAAAAAATTAGCTGAGCCATCCAGAAACGCAAAAACAAGCACAATCCAATCTGCACGCTTACGTGTTGGTGACGTGGTTTTAGTAGAAACGGGGGATTTTGTTCCTGGAGATGGCGAAGTTATTGAAGGAATTGCCTCGGTTAATGAAAGTGCCATCACAGGTGAAAGCGCGCCGGTCATTCGCGAAAGTGGTGGCGATAGAAGTGCAGTTACCGGCGGTACCCAAGTCATTTCAGATTGGTTAATTGTACGCATAACATCCAACCCCGGTGATACATTTTTAGATAGGATGATTAGCCTTGTTGAAGGGGCGAAACGGCAAAAAACCCCAAATGAACTTGCACTTACTATCTTACTCGCGGCATTGACTATTGTTTTTTTACTAGTTTGTGCATCCCTACTGCCTTTTTCCATGTATAGCGTGAACGCCGCTGGAAAAGGCCACGTTGTTGCGATTACGGTATTAATTGCTTTATTTGTCTGTTTAGCTCCTACCACCATAGGCGGCCTATTATCAGCAATTGGTATTGCAGGCATGGATAGAATGATCCAAGCTAACGTGATTGCTTTATCAGGGCGTGCCGTTGAAGCGGCCGGCGATGTGGACGTATTGCTTCTTGATAAAACAGGTACTATTACTTTGGGGAATCGCCAAGCTACAGAATTTATTCCTGCAGATGGCGTAACCATTGATGAATTAGCGGATGCCGCACAACTCGCATCTTTGGCTGATGAAACCCCCGAAGGCCGAAGCATCGTTATTTTAGCCAAAGAAAAATACCAACTGCGAGGTCGGGAAGTTCACAAACTTGAAGCGACTTTTATTCCTTTTTCTGCTGAAACCCGAATGAGTGGGGCTAATTTAGCAGGCCGACAAATTCGCAAAGGCTCAAGTGATGCAATTGCCGAGTATATTAAAGCGCAAGGAGGCAACTTTCCAGATTCAGCACGAGTTACGGTCGATACTATTTCCCGTAAAGGCGGTACAGCGCTGGTCGTGGCAGAGGAGACGAAGGTATTAGGTGTTATTCATCTTAAAGACATTGTAAAGGGGGGAATTCGTGAGCGTTTTGCTCAATTACGACAAATGGGTATTAAAACCATTATGGTTACTGGCGATAATCCTTTAACAGCCGCAGCCATTGCGGCGGAAGCTGGAATTGATGATTTTCTTGCCAGTGCCAAACCCGAAGACAAACTCAAATTGATTCGGAAACTACAGGGAGAAGGTCATTTAGTCGCAATGACTGGAGACGGTACCAATGATGCGCCAGCGCTTGCTCAAGCCGACGTGGCTGTTGCCATGAATACAGGAACTCAAGCGGCTAAGGAAGCAGGTAATTTAGTCGACTTGGATTCAAACCCAACCAAACTCATTGAAGTTGTTGAAATTGGCAAGCAATTATTAATTACCCGGGGGGCGTTAACCACGTTCAGCATCGCCAATGACATTGCCAAGTATTTTGCGATTCTACCAGCCGCCTTTGCAGCCACCTACCCTGCCCTCAATGTATTAAATATCATGCATCTTGCTACACCTGAAAGCGCGATTTTATCTGCGGTTATTTTTAATGCATTGATTATTATTTTTCTAATTCCATTTGCTTTGCGCGGCGTTAAATATCGGAGTGTATCGGCTTCCAAATTATTGCGGAATAATGTAGTAACTTATGGCATAGGTGGGCTTATTATTCCTTTTATTTCGATAAAAGCTATTGATCTTCTGTTATATTTCCTGCGGTCGTTGTAGTTTAAATCATGGAGAAAACATGTTTAGATTGGCAATAAATGAACTAAAAACGGCACTGCTCTTGTTTATTTTCTTGAGCATTTTGACGGGCATTATTTATCCTCTAGTCGTGACAGGAATAGCACAAACACTTTTTCACAAACAGGCCAATGGTAGTCTGATTGTACAGGATGGCAAGCTTGTAGGATCGTACCTGATTGGACAAGCAGTTACTGATCCCGCTTATTTCTGGGGCCGACCTTCCGCTACCAGCCCATTTCCTTACAATGCGGCCAGCTCATCTGGATCAAACATGGGCCCTACTAATCCTGCCTTCCTCAAACTACTGCGTGATCGAGTACTTGCCTTACAAAGCCTTGATCCTGAAAATAAGCAACCTGTTCCCGTTGACCTGGTGACCGCTTCAGGCAGTGGCCTAGACCCTGACATAAGCCCTTTGGCCGCTTTTTACCAAGTACCCCGTGTTGCAAAAACACGCCATCTAGCTGAAAAGGATATTCAAAAATTAGTTCAACAACAAATTATTAAGCGACCATTGGGCCTTTTAGGTGAACCAAGAGTAAACGTTTTGCAGTTGAATCTTGCTCTTGATAAATTCAAGGAACTGGGGTTCAAGGAATAACCATGATCGATACCCGCCCAAATCCTGAAAAATTATTACAACGTATACAAGTCGAAGAACAAAAAGAGAAGCAAGGAAAACTTAAAATTTATTTAGGTGCCGCTCCTGGCGTGGGAAAAACCTATGAAATGCTTCGTGATGCATTTGCAGAACGCAATAAGGGACTGGATGTAGTCATTGGCGTTGTCGAGTCGCATGGTCGTGATGAGATTAGCTACATGATGAAAGATTTTGAAGAAATTCCAGCTCAACACATTAATTATCACGGCAAAGATCTACTCGATTTTGATATAGACGCCGCATTAAAGCGAAGCCCTGGTTTAATTCTTATTGATGAAATGGCGCATAGCAACGCGTCTGGTTTACGTCATTCTAAGCGCTGGCAGGACATAAAAGAATTACTGGATCGAGGCATTAATGTTTATACAACGCTCAATGTTCAGCACATTGAGAGCCTTAATGATGCTGTAGCGCAAATTATCCACGCACCAATAAAAGAAACCGTACCTGATTTTATGATAGATTTAGCCGATACCATTGAGTTAATTGATATCCCGCCAGAAGATCTCCTAAAACGCCTGCATGAAGGAAAAATTTATTATGCCGAGCAGGCTGCGCTAGCCGTTGACCATTTTTTCCGTATTGGAAATCTTATTGCGCTACGAGCATTAGCATTGCGAATAACAGCCGAACGAGTTGGCGCCCAAGTACTTTTATACCGGCATGATCAAAATATTTTTCAGATATGGCCAACAAAAGAAAAATTTTTGGTTTGTGTGGGGCCTGGTGCTGAATCTAAAAAGCTCATTCGAGCCGCGCGCAGGATGGCAACTAATTTGCAGGCTGAATGGATGGCGGTCTATGTGGATAGGCCGCGTTTTATATCCTCCGAGGAAAGCAAAAACAATGCAATTCAAAATTTACGTTTTGCGCAACAGATGGGAGCGGAAACAAGATTTTTAACCGGTGAAAACATTGTTAGTGAAATCATGAGCTTTGCTCATGAACAGAATATAACTCAAATTATGGTTTGGAAAACCATACGTCCAAGATCTAGAGAATTATTTTTTCGTAGTTTAGCGAATGAAATATTACGTTATAGTGGTGAAATAGATGTCTACATCATGACAGGAAGGCGTGAGAAACATAAATCAACGAAAGTTGTTGCTGCCAAGCCCAAAATATCCTGGACAACTTATGCCATAACGGTAGGCATAGTAATGTTGACAACTCTTATTAGTTATTTATTACATCCCTATCTGGATTCTATTAATTTAATCATGTTGTATTTGTTAAGTATCGTTGTGGTGTGCCAGTTTGGTCAACAGGGCCCTCCAATTGTAGCTTCTCTGTTAAGTGCTTTGATGTTTGATCTATTTTTTATTCCACCGATGCACAGCTTTAGCTTTGCTGATGTTGAGTACCTCTTAACCCTGGTTGTTATGCTGATTGTGGCTCAATTAATTATTCATTTAACGATTGTAAGCCGTCTTCAAGCAGAAGCGGCTCGTTTTTCTGAACAACAAATGTCAGCGCTATATATGTTGAGCCGTCAATTAGCCAGCACCCGCGGAGCTGACAAACTATTAGAAACCGGCGTCTATTTTATTTCTCAACAATTTGATAACCAGGCCATGGCGTTTGTAACTGACAATGGTCATTTAAATTTTAAAAATCGTGCTGGCAACCAAGAGCCATTAAGTGCGAAAGAACAGAGCATTGCTCAATGGGTCTATGACTTAGGACAAGTGGCTGGACTGGGCACAGATACCTTGCCTTTTGCAGAAGCTCTCTACTTACCCCTATTAGGATCACAAGGTGCAATTGGGGTAATTAGAATAAAACCAAAACAATCTAAGCGATTACTGACTCCTGAGCAAATGCATCTATTAGAGGCATGTGCTAATCAAATTGCATTAGCCATTGAAGCAGACAAAGCCCATGAGAAAATTGGAAAATTTGCTCTTTCCCGTGATAAAAATTACATGAACAATGCCTTATTGGAATCAATCGCTCATGAACTACGAACCCCTTTATCTGCGATTATGGTTTCTGCCGATAATCAAATTGGATTGGCCAATAAATTAACACCTGAGAAAATTAAAAGCCTTGGAACAAAAATTTATTTTGAATCCGAGCAACTTGATCGACTAATAAGCAATTTTTTGCAAATTACTTTTCTTGAGTCGAAAGCAGCAATCTTGAATAAGCAATACCACTCTCTTCTTGATACCATTCAAGCTGTGCTGGAATCCTTGCATGTAAGGCTTGGAAAAAGACCTATCAATCTTTCTATACCCAAAAATCTGCCTCAGTTTCTTTATGATGAGGGACTCATACAGAATGTTTTTAGTAACCTGTTTGATAATGTCATTAAGCTTACGCCAAAGGATTCTCCTCTGAAAATTTCAGCAAATTTAGAGAACGAGGTAGTTACTGTTAGCATTGAAGACAGCGGGCCAGGTATCATGCCTGACGAGGCCAAAAAACTTTTTGAAAAATTTTATCGTGGACGAATGCTAACGACTGAACGAGGTTTGGGTTTAGGTCTTGCCATTTGTCAACGTATTATTAAAGCTCACGGGGGAAAAATCTGGGCTGAGAACCGAGAAGAAGGCGGCGCCGCTTTCCGCTTTACCCTGCCATTTTCACCTAAACCAGAACCAATGCAAGCGGGAAGCGACGAATAATGGAAATGCTGTGTTTAGGCGACTTGTTTTTTTTGGCCAGGAGTCTTTTAAAAGCGAGTAATAGCCAGCCCTATTGGGAGTTTTTAAAAGATTCCTGGGCGAAAAAAACAATAGCATTAACATAGCATTTCCAGGAATCTTGGGTATATATACTCACGACTAATGAGTTTGCGGTTTTTAAGCTATTGCTTTTTCCGCCCAAGCCTCGCTTAAACCTAAATTCGGCAGTTGAATCTAGGTTAAAATACTGACAACCCATTAGCCGTGAGTATAGATCTTACTACGGTAGGTAGCTTGATACAAAGCCAGCGAATCAGCCGCCGCTTTAGTTAAGCCCATCTCCTTATTAGCGCGATAAAGTAATGCCAGTGCGGGCTTAGCACTGGGTGCTTGTGGGTAATTTTTAATCAGATAACTCGCCCGTTCTGCAGCAGCAACGTACATTTTACGTTCAAAATAATAATTTGCGGTATTCAGCTCTCGTTGTGCAAACATATTGCGTAAATAAATCATACGCTGTAATGCATTTGGTTTGTAACGGCTGTCGGGGAATCGCTGTACCAATATTGAAAAATCAGCGTAAGCCTGCGATTGGGTACCTGTATCACGCCAGGACTCATCAACAGGCAACACTGTAGATAAAGCACCTCGTAATTGCTGAAAATTAGACAATCCCTTCATGTAATAAGCATAATCAACGTTTTTTGAACGAGGATACAGATGAATAAACCGTTCGGCAGTTGCCGCTGCTGAAGGGTACTCTTCATTTTTGTAGTACGCATAAATTAAATCAGACTGCGCATGCTCCGCGTAATCACTAAAAGGGTACATTGATTCTAATGCTTCAAGCCGTTTTACAGCGGAAGCGTATTGTTCCTTTCGCAAAGCCTCTGTGGATTCGGTAAAGAGCTGTTTAGCGCTCATCCCTTTAAACGGCCCATTATCATCTTCATCACCCGCTTTATGACAAGCAGACAATGAGAGCAAGCAAACAAGAAAGACTAGCGTTTTAACTCGTTTCATATAA
>Ga0364915_10067_pt1 | contig 41622 bp, 36 predicted proteins | sample ExccelJu500001D4_3_FD_206958 | JGI IMG/M metagenome (GOLD analysis project Ga0364915, IMG submission 206958) | Enriched cells from Trout Bog Lake Hypolimnion, Wisconsin, USA - BchlTB.June25.5000.01.D4 | ecosystem: Environmental > Aquatic > Freshwater > Lake > Hypolimnion/Profundal zone | place... | reverse complement strand
CACCACGATAATCATCTGTTTGGGGGACTTAATTAGGCTTCCGTGCTCGTTGCTCATAGGGCTTTTATCATTTGACGGTTATAGGGTGACTTTCCCGTGATTATAACGAGAGCGGCTGACTATAGGCATTTACAATAGGGCGGTTACCGTTTTTTGTAGCTGGCGCCCGTAGCTCAGTGGATAGAGTATTGGCCTCCGAAGCCAAGGGTCGCAGGTTCGATTCCTGCCGGGCGCACCAGTCTTTCGGGCACACAGTTCTCAAAAAGCTTCATTGAAAGCTATTCTTAGCGGCTTTTAATGCTTTTTGATATCTCTTTATTTGCAAATCAGGCCAATACTCAAATGGTCTTTTGTGCCCAAACCGTGCCCATTTTGTGCCTGCTCCGTGCCCACCCCTTTTGATCTATGCTGGTTCTGAGTATTAGCCTCAAATTGACACATTTCTTGTGCCAATAGTTAAATTCTTAATCCTACAGCTTGATGTCCATTAATTTAAAGCATCAGGAATGTACTCAAATAGATCTTCAACTTTGCAATCAAAGAATTTGCAAAGCTTACTAATTGCATCTAAATCGACTCTTGCAGCTGTTTCATCGTAAAGCAGGGTGATGGTATTCCGATGCAAACCTGTTTCACGAGCGACATCTACCAACTTGAGTTTTCTTTCGCCCATAAGGGTCGATAAATGGCATTTTATCATTCTGAATAGCTTTTTTTAATATTAAATGTAAAAAGTGCTTGCTAAATGTCATTTACTCATGCATAATGTCATTCAGAATGGCAAAAGTTAATTAAGAATTACTTTTCGCCACTTTGATTGATTTTACTACATGGAGTTAACAATGGCACAGACCTATCTCACCACCGAAGAGCTTTCGGCTCGTATCAAATATGACCCCCGCACGATTCGGGATCAACTCAAAGATTCAGTCTTATTAGAGGGGCGTCATTATTTCCGCCCATTTGGCGGAAGAAAGATTCTCTATATCTGGGAGGTTATTGAGGATGACATGACCAAGGCGATCTCTTCGACCTTAAATCAAATCCCAATGGCAAGAGGGGGTGTTGCTCATGTCTAACATTCGCGTCAGAAAAGAAACTGGACGCCTCTTTCTCGATTTCCGGGTTTTTGGCGTCCGGTGCAGAGAGCAAACCGAACTACCTGATACCAAAGCCAACCGTAAATTATTGGCTAAGTTAGATGACAGTATCAAAGTAGCAGTAGCTAATGGCTCTTATAAGCATGAGCATTTTTTCCCAATGAGTAAACGCATTGCAGAAGTGGAAGAAGCGCGACTAGCGATGAGTACCCCTACTCATAAGACCCCAAATAGCTCGACTTTGGCTACTTCAGAAATGTATTCGGATGTCGCGCCCTCATCTCTAAAGCCAACGCCTCTCTTCTCTGAATTTGCCAACCAGTGGTACTCAGAGATGGAAGTAGGATGGAAGCGCTCGCATCGCACTACTACTAGAGGTGTCCTGGATAACTCCCTGATTCCTCAATTTGGCCCAAGACCTGTAAACGAGATTAAAAAGGGTGACATTCTGGCCTTTCGCTCCTCTTTGGCGAAGTTGCCCGGAATTAAGAATAAAAACAGTCTTTCCGCTTCCCGCATTAACCACATCATGACCCCATTGCGGATGATATTGACAGAGGCTGCCGACCGCTATGAATTTGCCCCGGCCTTTATCAATATCAAACCTTTAAGAGTGGGCAAGACTGATGTGCAGCCATTCACGATGCAAGAAGTCCAAGACATTCTTCGCACGGTACGAGTTGATTTTCGCAATTACTACATTGTTCGCTTCTTTACGGGAACCCGTACTGGTGAGATCGATGGCCTCAAATGGCAGTACGTCGATTTTGAGCGCCGCACGATTTCCATAAAAGAGACGATTGTGAATGACTATGAGGAAACTCCCAAAACCGGAGAATCCGAGCGTGACATCCAAATGTCCCAGATGGTTTTTGACGCGCTCTTGGCGCAACACAAAGTGACCGGGCAGGGTGTCTATGTTTTTGCAACCAGCGCGGGAACGCCGATTTCTCATCGCAATATTTCTAAGCGGGTTTGGTATCCGCTGCTCCGATTATTAGGCCTGAAAAAGCGAGTGCCGTATCAAACTCGCCATACCTATGCGACCCTCATGTTGGCTTCTGGCGAGGCTCCTGAATGGATCGCTCGGCAGATGGGACACACCACTACGGAGATGCTCTTTCGGGTGTACTCCAGATTCATTCCAAACTTGACCCGTCAGGATGGAAGCGCCTTTGAAAGACTCATGGCAGCGCAGATGCAAGACCAGCCGCACCCCATTATTGACCCCCAATCACTCAATGAAGTAAGCGCCTACTCAGGCATAAACCCAAACAGCATTGGAGTGAATCATTTACCGAAAATTCAGAGTCGGGTGACTGAGAAAGTTGAGCAAGCGCCAGAATTACCTGAGCCCGAAACCCCAAAGCCTCCAGTTGCACTGCCCAATAATCGAATCAATCCAAGTGCCGATGCTGCACTGATCGCCAATCCTTGGCTAGAAATTGCCAAACATTCTGGTCTTTCTGTACCCCTCCCAACTGACTCAATCCTACCTTCAGATCACCCAGCGGGAGACCTTTTATGAAACTGCCAAGCCTGCCCGAACAACCCAAAAACCCCCATCGGCCAGATGTTGTTTTGCCATCGCCGATACCAACCCCCCTACAAACCTATGATGTTCAGGATCTCCAAAATCAGATTACGTTTACGGATGCCTCACTTTTGCCAAGGGTCATGCGCATCGTCAAAATCACCATCGCGCCCAACAGCGCCGCCAATGAATATCGTCACCAAGCAGTGCTTTATGCCCAAGGGGTGCACATTGCGGTTGAATGGTTTGCCCGGCAAAGATACGAACAACTCACCTGCAATGGTTTGGTCACCATTGCTTATAAGGGAATTAAGCCCATCTCGATTGATGGCCACCTGCAAATCATTCGGCTGTGCCGCCTAGATCGCCCTGATATGAGCTACAACCTTTTTGAAACCGCCCCTCCTGATTGGTTTATCAATAAAGACATTCTGACTAGAGCAATACAAGCCTGGGAGTTACTCGACGATAAAAACCAGCATTTACTCAACGCAATTTGTTTTGAAGGGGCCTTTTTTAAGCGCTTTTGCACTGGGCCAAGCTCAGTAGGCCACCATCACAGCTATTTCAATGGCAACTTGGAGCACACCTTAGAGGTGGCAGATTTCATTATCAACAACATTAAGCCGTACAAAACCGCTAATTTACAGCTTGCCCTCATCTATGGATGGCTGCATGACATAGGCAAAGCAGATGAATATCAGCCCTGCAAGACTGGAGACCGGGAATTTAAGTTAACGCCTTCTGCCTATTTACACGGCCATAAGCTCAATGGATTGCACTTAGTTATTAAGGCCCAAGCTAAACATGTGCCTTTATATCCAGAGAAGACCTTTGATCATTTACGGCACTTATTAGAACCCCATCCGAATTCAACGACGCCAGACACGAGAAAACCGCAGATGCTTGAATACTTAATCGTTCAGCAAGCAGATGCTGCCTCGGCAGCGGCCAATGTTTATGCGGCGGCTCATCGCCCCGGGAGCTCATTTGGGCTTGCGCCTGAGTCTCGCAATGGAAATGGGGTGAATTTTAGATACGAAGAATGAGTAACCTTATCGGAGAATCTTAAGATTGCTCCTAAGTTTACGAGCCATTCCGGGTGGCGCCCTCAAAGTCATCACATAGCTTATCAATTAGGTCTTCGGTTTCCTTGAAGAAGTAATCCCCAACAGTCTGGCGATATAAGGCTCTATATCGACGGTAGATCTTTGCAAAGTCGTCATAAATTTCATCCTCAGAAACGTGGGAATTTATTTTGACAACCAGTCTCTCGCCCTCGCTTGATTCGCGTACGTACTTGAAAAAATCAACAATCTTGGCCTCAAAGGCATTAATCAATTCCCCGGTCTTTGCCTCCTGCTCATTACGAGCGGCAATAATCGCTAAGATATCGAACTGTCCCCCTTGACCTGGCGGCGCACCCTCAGCAACATTTGAAGGTTTTTTTACCTTCTTCTTTAGCTCATCAGCAACCACCTCAACCATGCCAATTTGATTATCAAAATAGACTTCGATTGGATCTTTCACATCTTCACTTCGGTGCATCATGTTGTAAAGGGTATTGAACTTCCGCCAAAAGAATAAGAAGCTTGGCTCACTATATTTAGCATCCATCTCAATTACATACTCGATGCGATTAAGAATTGTGAAATATTGGGCCGCCTTTGCTTTGGCATCTGCCGTTCGCTGAGGATTGGCGTCAATATATTTTTTAAGACTGCTTTCAAAATCCAAATAATTCTCTGGATTATCGCGTTTTATTGGGTCCCTATAAATGCCCATAAAGACATTGAAAAACTTATCATAGGTGTCAGATTTTTTTAGCTCGGTCAGCAGCACATCCAGAACCTTTTTGTCGCCGAATGGATCAAAGTCACTGACTACTACATCAGAAAAATGCTCAAAGGCATCTTTAATATTCTGCACGTTGACGTTGTTATAGGAAAAATCAACGATCTTGCAGTCATTTTTGTATTTGGTAGTTCTGTTCACCCTTGAAATAGTCTGAATGGCGCTGATGCCCTTGATTTCTTTATCCAGAAATAGGGTGTGAAGCCTTTTTTCGTCAAATCCAGTTTGAAGCTTGGCCACAACGATCATTAGGCCATTTTTCTTTAGTGCAAAACTTTCCAGCACCTTTTCTTCTGAAAGGCCATTGTTTAATCCTGTAGCACTTTGTTCATCCTGGTTGCTTGAATAGACTACGTGGATGGGTGCCTCCGCATACTTTTCATATTTTGGCTCTTTTACCAAGGCGTTAAAGTATTTGGTGATAGCGCCTTGATATGCAATTGCCGCCTTGATGGAATGAACTGCGAGCATAGCCTTGCCGGTACCCCGAATCTGGCGGTAAACATCTTTAACCAAAAGATCTGCTACATATTTAGCAATGGCATCAATGCGATCGCGGTTTTCATAAATCTGCTGTTTCTGAGCGTCCTTATATTCTTTCTCAGTGAAGCCTTTAAGTGGATTTGATGGCAAGTCAAATAGCATTTTTGATGCGACAGGCACAATATTTTTTAACGGATTCAGGATGAACCCATCCTCAATCGCTTCTTTCATCGTATAGCTGTCAAAAGGACGCCACAATTTTTCGCTTTCCGCATAACCACTAAATTCACCAAAGCGTGCAAGGGTATGGTCATCCGGGGTGGCAGTAAAACCAATGATCAGATTCTTTTTGGTGGCCTGATCAGCGTATCCAGCCCCATCAAAGGGACTTTGTAGCTCGTCAAATATGCTCACCATCTCTTCGTGCTGATCACCGCTATTAGAGCGATGAATCTCATCGATTAAAAAGACAATTCTCATGCCAGCCAATTTTCTAAGCACTTCTGCATCCAACATCTCGCGCACCGACCCAAACTTCTGCAAGTTCACAATCACCAACCGAGTCTCTGACGCCAAAGCCTCTTGAAAGGTCTTTTTATTTGTTGCCTCAATTACCATGCGCTTATCGATATTCATGTTTAACATGAGGGAATCAATCTGGCTACGCAACTGCAAACGATCGACAACTATCATGATCTTGTCGTAAACGTATTGCATCTTGCCATGGCTATCAGGGCGTCGCAGATCTTTTAGCTGAAGCGCAGACCAGCCAATAATGTTAGACTTTCCAAAGCCGGCAGCGTATTGCATTAGCAATGAATACACATTCTTATTATTGGAATAGGCTTTACGCTTTTCGAGCAATTCTTTCTTTTTGGCTTCAGAGACGCCCACCAATTGCTTTTCTAGCAATTTTTCAAAATAGTCCGGCTCTTGCTCATGAGCCAAGAACTCATCAATCTTTGCCATGATTTTGTCGGTACCGAATTTCTGCTTAGGGCGCGGAGAAATAAGGTGCCCAGGTTGATCCTTTACCTCTTTAATGCCATTGTTGACATATACATCGCGCTCGATAAAGTTGTAGTACAAGATCTCTTTTTCAATCATGAATTTGCCATATAAGGCAGAAAATAATTCCTTGAGCTTATCTTTTTTATCAGCATCAGGCCTAAGCAAGGGGTAGAGCTTGAAAACGCCATATGCTTTTTTCTCGATCTCTTCCCGATCAAACTTGCCCTCACGGCAAGTTGCCAAAATCTCATCAAAGTAATCGGCAATGGTTCTTATGACATAGGTCTCACCAATGTCAGTTGTAGTGATATGAATGGCATTTTCAAAGATCTTAAGAAAATCTTTTCGATAGACCTGTTTTTCTTTATCACTCAACATTTCATTGCTATCAATGTATTGGTGATAAACCTTCACTGCCTCAAAATAATCTTTAATTACTTTGCCGCGACCGTTTTTGCTGGCTGTTTGACTGGTGTAATTACTTTTAAGCTCGCTATATCCAAGATAGATGCCGTTAACAAAGGTCACGATATCTGGGCGAAATGCAAAGATTTGTGCGCCCTGATAATTAAGTTTGTATGGCAACTCCTGCACTACAGAGAAGATATTTTCATCAAATAGTGCGTTGTCATGAATAACACTGTCGCTTGTGTAAAACAAATGAAGTTTTATACCATCAAGGGTTATGGATTTATTGGCATTAATAAAGAGCGCCATATTTCTACTACTGGAAACGCGTTCAGCAATTAAGGTCTTCAGATCCTGAAGCAGCTTCTGTTTGTCACCTCGGTATTTCTTAACGAGGGCCTCATACGGCTTTCGGTTAAGCGAACTGTTTTCAATAAATTCCTGCAAGTCCTCATCAATAATGAGATCCTGACTAATAGTATTTGCCTTAACTTCTTTATAACCTAAGCCATCCCGAAAGAAGGGGATCAAAAATTTATCTTGTAGATGAATTTCATTCACAACTTATTCCTCGCTAACAACTTTAATTTTGCCGGTGACGACATCGTTAATTAATGATTTGCGGAGATCGACAAGACCTTCAATCCGATCATTAATTTTTAATATGATCTCATCAATTATTTTGGTTTTTTTATCTAGAAACTCCGTAATAGCAATTTGCTCAGATAATGGTGGCAAGGGAGTCATTGCATCAGCAATGGCTGACTGTCCAAGGCCTACGCGAGTGATACCTTTTGCGTTTATCTCGAAACGAGCTCCATAACTCTTAGATTGGAATAGTCTAAATAAGTAGGAGCCCAAAAACTGCTTTGCATCAGTCTTAATTTGCGCCAAATGATATCCACACAAGACCCCTTCAAGAGTCTCGGTTGCTAACGCAGGAACTGCAATATCATCCGCGGTTTCAGAGTCTTTAGTTATCAAAACATCATTTTTTTGAATTGTAAACTTACTTACCTCGGAAGCATCAGCAGTTGCCTCCATAAGGCCGTCTACCAACAGGCTATCAATAAATTCATTTTTATAAACATCAACATAATTACATAGACGAATACCGATTTCAGCTTCATTCGATTTTTTATCTACATTGCTATTTTGAATAGTTGCCAACTCTTTTAGCCTTTTAAATTTCCAATGCGCCGGCACATGGCCAAACCATTCGATACCACTTTCGGTCATTGCCACTGATTTGTCTACCCCTCGCATCACTGCATCGGTAATTAAGCAATTTTTTAGTTCGAAATACCTTTCTGACTTATCTTTCAATAAAGCTATTTGCCTATCAATCAGCTTGGTCTTAGCATCAATATAAACTGCAATCGCTCTTTGAGTTGAGAGCGGGGGCACAGGAACTGTTATTGCGCCCAGCTTGTCAAAGTACAACCTAAGCCGCATGTCCATGATTCCGCGCGAGTTCTTTTTGAAAATTTGTTTCGCAATATCGGTTCTGAATAAATACGAAAAATATCTTGCATCATTTAAATTAGATTTTTTCCGCAGCACGTCATAGGCTGGACTAGTAACCCCATCGAATTCAGATAGTCCGACTGAGCCCATCCAGGCTAAAAGCTTATTAACGATAATGTCACCCTTTTTCACCAACCAATATCCGTCAGTGGTGCTGGCTTTATTGCCCCTCGCCTCTAGATCTTTTCGTGGCCGGACGCCTATGCTCGCATAGAGCGACAATAGTTCATGCTCATTATCATCGGCAGCTTTTTCTGTGACGAGTCTAAAAATATCTTTAACTCTTCTCTCCTCCCACTCAGAGGGAATTTGATCAACCCACTCACTTTTGCTCGATTTGTAGGCTGCGTAAGGATGAGAGTGAAGATTCACAGCAAGATCTCCTGCTCAAGCATCTTTAATTTTCCATCAATATCTAGGAGCTCATCTAATATTTCACCTACATCTCGCAATTTTTCTGGCTGATAAAAAATCTTATTGAAGTTCAACTCAACTCCAACTACATTTTCTAGATACTCAAATGGCCTACTAATATAACGCGCCATGAAGGCCTCGATTGCAGCTTTGTTTGCCTTATCATCTTTATGAAAGGGAATAATCTCATAATCCTTTTGATAGTCTGCAGTCAACTCCACATTTATTTGAATATGCTCCGGTAGTTTTTTTGTCGACTTCTTATAGATTGCAGAAACGCTGATCCTACCGCAACCAAGTGCTTCTTTCTTCCCGGCGCTCTCCATCACCAATGTTTCTTGATTGACATCAAAATAATACTTTGCGTCGGTCGAAGTAATAACAAGAGGCTGTTCTTTATAACTAAATAAAGCAACCTTGGGCTTGATTACCTCGAAAAAATAATTTTCTAATGAAGTATAGTTTTCTTCATCATATTTAGTGATATTAAATTCTGTGATCTCTACTTCGCCCTGCGTAATTCTAATGGGGTTTATTTCCAGCGAATTTGAGCGCCTCAATTCTCCGAGCCTATCTTTCTTCATCGGCAATTGCGCCTCAAAAGTCCTGCCTTCAACATCAACATTGGTCAACATAATTGCCTGCTTGTTGAAATAGAAAAACTCCTTGTCATAGATGCGGGCGTACTCATTATCTTCATAGGCTGAAAGAGTTTTTACGATTTCTAAACGGCTTATCTCATCCACTTCATTTTTCTTGGATCCCTTGCTCTTCTGCAGGGGCTTACATTTTTCGCTCGCATTAATAAGCATCACCCTATTTTTGTGATGGGCCTGTTTATTTTTATTAAGCACCCACAGATAGGTGTAGATTCCAGTATTGAAGAACTCATCTGTTGGGAGTTGAATCACGGCTTCAACAATATCGCTATCTAGCATCCATTTACGTATGTTGCTCTCAGCCGACCCAGCATCACCGCTGAAAAGGGTGGAGCCGTTATGAACCACAACCCCCATACCAACACTATCGAGCTTAGAGACGAGATGCTGCATAAAAAGTAGTTGCCCATCTGATATGGACGGCAAAAATTTAAATCGCTCAGTTTTGTCATTGACGATATCTTTTTCGTAACCCTTCCAGCTCACACCATATGGCGGGTTGGCTATGACAACATCAAATTCTTCATTGTCGAACTTGTCATCTACCAGAGTATTCCCATGCTCAATTTTTGAATCCGGGCGAAAGCGACTTTCAATCTTTGCAAGCGCATATAAAGCATCATTCCAATCCTGGCCATATGTTTGCGTAAGTCGCTTGAACTTCTGATTAATTCGATCTTCGACGCCAAAGAGCATATTTCCGCCACCACAAGTGCAATCGTAGATCTTAAGTAAAGTGTCGGATTCCTCGATCTTGGATGCAATGATTTCTGCAATCAATGCGATAACGTCATCTGGGGTATATTGCTCCCCAGCCGTCTCTGCCGAAATATCTGCCCATTTGCGCTTGATATGTTCTTCAAGGGTAGTGATTTCAGAATTATTAAAAGGCTTTAGATCAATCTCAGCCCATAACTTGGTGTATCCAAGCAAAACTTTTTTTGCCTTAAGCTTAGTAATTACACCCTTGATATCAAGAAACTTTTCGCCTTCGCCTGCATCAACGCCCAATAAATCTTTGGTTTCACCATCAAAACCTTTTAGGTATGCATCGAAATCAATTTCAAAGGACTTATCATTTTTACAGATATCAACAAGTGACTGATTCTTTTCAAAGATAAAAATGTTGTAACCCTGACCCTTATCCTTAATAAGGTTATACAAGTCATCTTTATGAATTTTATTGAATGCAACCTCCCCAATTTCAGCCTTTAACTCATCAAACATGCGAGCAAGTCGACTTTCAATCATGGTGAGTGCAAAAAACGGCATCATAAATGAGGGCCATTCGGATTCTTTAATGCCTGATCCGCGAAGTAAGTCGGCTGTAGCCCAGATTTTTGATTCGTATTGAAGAATATTCATATGATTATTTTTATTTAATGGTTAACTGTTAATTGGCACCAACATCTGCATGTGTTGGCCATAGGCCACTTCTGATGTCAGACATCCGCTGATTAGCAATCTCAATAGATGCCTCTAGACCGCAGAGCTCATCATATTTTTTCTGATATCCGCCTAACTCTGATGCCTTTGGAATTGGCACTTTAATCTCTTGCATCAACGTTGCTGGAGTGACGTGGGCAACAACCGCCCCAACTCTAAGAGACTCTAGTTGACCCTTAAAATCATCTGAACGCAGGTACATGAGTAAATGTAGTGAGCTGATATCCTTGCTCACTACCCGCAATGCGATGCAACTTTGTGAAGGCACTACCGGGGACTGCACGCCGTCACTAGAAATGGATTCGCCAAGTTGCTTCATTACAGCATGCCGTGATGAAGGATCGATAGTGGGAACATACCCAATAAGCGCTGATTTACCAAGCGTGCCCTTTATTGAAAGCAAGACATCTCCTTGCATCAAAATCGAATCCTCCAGCTTTCTTCCATTAATTAATGTGCTCTTTGAGAATGGTCCAGAGACCTCGCGCCACCCATCCAATTCCGGGAAGCCCGCCTCTTGAACGCTTAAGGCAGCGGGATCCTTTGATGCAACTGGCGCACGAATAACCTGAACTAACTCCCCAAGTGAGCGTCGTGGCCCAGTAAGAGACTGTCTAAGATATCTGGCTGGTACAAGATTGAAGTCTTGCTTTGCAATTTCTTCGACCCCCACCGTAATTGATACCTTGAGATTCTCTCTTTCGCTCATCATTAGCGATACAACCTCTGGTAAATCAAGGATGCGGGAGAACCTCATGGTTGACTTAGACTCAATCGTGAGTTCGGCTGCATCAGTAAAGCGAACCTCTCTCTTGAAATTTTTCCGATCCAAGACAAGAAGGGCGGAGGCCATGCTAGTCACGCTCATTTGTCTTGTTGGCAACATAGTTACAGCCGACAAAGCCCCCTCATTTAGCAAAAGGTTTTCCCGTAATCTCTGCTCTTGCCCCTTTGCAAAAAGGACGTTAGGAGATACCAAGAAAACTGCGCGCCTTGAAACCCTTGGCCAAAATGCTGCTACTGCCCAGCTATCACTGCGATCCAGCTGCACTTGAGCGAAGGGTCCTCGTCGTTGGTATAGGCCGTCCCTGTTAACCTGCTCCAAATTAATGCCCTCCCATTGGCGCCAACCAGCGCCAGGCTGCAGTCTCATATTAATTGGGGGAGTTGCTATTAAGTAGTCACAATGTAAGTCTCGACTAGCCCCATCTCGTGGAACGTCAAAAACAACCGATGCCTCATTTGATTTGCCTACTTTTTCGATGGCCAGTAGTAGTTTTAAATGTAACTGCGAACGACTAATGGGCCCGGCAGCAATTACTCTTAGGCCCTTTCTTACAGCTCTGATGACCAGCTGCCCGCTCAGATCAAACGGAATCCATACGCTATCTCCAGATTGAGCGTTAATACCTGCAAATAACAAATCGCATAGTTCAGGGGCTAAGACAAGGCCGCCCATAAAGTCTGTACGTAAGGATGCTGCAAGTTGCCAGGGCGCATCAATTACATTCCAATCTTGACTATCGCCTTGTTCAATAAGCCCGGTAACAATACTTAAAGCCTGTGTTCGTGCAGTCAACTCACTCGGCGAATCTGACTGCAGACCCCAAACCAACTCCTTCGCCTCATCAGGAATCGCACTATATATATGGTGGTCCCATGTCTTTCGTAAAAGTAGGCCATTTATTCCAGAAGCGCCGCCGATATTATCTGGGGGGGTTAAGCGGCATGCTGCCAACCAAGTAAGTGCATACAGCCACGCATCCTCTTGGTTACGACTTAGTCGCGCAATGTTCATGAGATCTTGCAATGCAAGGACGGCGCGGTTTTCGTAATTAGAAATCATTCTGTTAATACCTTTTGATTAAAGCCCTTAGGCTTAGTTATACCTGTGGCCGACGGTGATGATGGTTTCTTCATCTTCAGCGCTCACTACCGCATAGCATCCAGTAAGCGTCTCAAGCCGTTGGCTATGCCCGATGGCACGACCCAGGCTAGCCATTGCCTTCTCAGTGAGCAAGTAGCGAATTCCACCTTGCCCGTCATAAGTGCGCTCACCATAGGCAAGAATCAACGGAACACACTCCTGAGGAATTGCGCGTTGCTGTGCACGCTTGTTGGCGTGGCGGCTAAGTTCAATCTTCCGGCGGGACATAGAGTCGTAATTGGCATTTGAGATCATTGTGATGAAACCTCCTTTTCAGCGATGTACTCAGTTTAGTACATATAAGAAATAATTGTCAACTACTAGATATGTAGTTTTTTTACAACCCTCAATATGCACTGAAATGATGGTTAGAAGGCCTGCAGGGGATTAGCCAAGGTTATACATCTTCTGGCTCACCATATGAGCCTGCCGCTCCTTAAGCTCTGTTTGTAGGAACCAATAACTTAGGAGATCGCCATGAAATACCTCATGCCACTGCTTTTGATAGCCCAACTTGGATTATTTACGCGCAATTCCAACGCGCAAGTGACTAATTTAGACAGCTCACCTTACAACATGCAAAACAGCCCCTATAACATGGAAAACTCATCGAACAATATTCGCAACAGCCCCTACAACATGGATAACAGCGCCTATAACGTTAGCTCTAAAAATGGGGTCTATGACAACACTGGCAATCGAATTGGGTATGAAGTGAAGGCGCCTAGTGGAGTCACTAATTATTTTGATAACTCGGGCAATCGGGTTGGCTATACGCCAGCTAGGCGATAAAAAGATGATCTTTAGCGCCATCATCCTGAGCGTTGTGATGCCTTTGCAAATTAGCCTCTACAGCCCTAAATTTGAACTTTTCATTGTTAAGGCAGCCATCGATGCCGTAGTAATCGCAGGAATCCCCTCGTCAAAAGCAGCCAAGCAATTTGCCCTCAAAGCTCAAAAACCTGATTACCTAATGGCGGAGGCAAACCTTGCAGCAGACCCGGTTAACTGGAGGAGGCTTTACTTTAGAAAGCTTTTTTCTTAATCCGAAAGCGGGGAATTCACCGCATTACTTTCAGAGTCCATTGTTAGTAAAGCTTTTGCTTAAGAAGAAAGGCAAACATCCAGAGCTCTATTATTTTTTGAAGAAGAGTGCTGCCATAGAAGTGCTAAATTAGATGAAGTTAATTAATGGCCAGAAAGAAAAGTATGTCAACCGAAAATCACAAAATTGACGCTAAAGATCGAACTATTAATGAAGTTCTAGGCGATAAAAAATATACGGTTGACTATTTTCAACGCGAATACAGTTGGCAGAAAAAACATATCGAGCAGCTCGTTACAGACCTTACAGATACTTTCCTAAACCAATATCAACCTAGTCATAAGCGCACCGATGTTGAGGGCTACTCAAAATACTACCTTGGCCCTTTCGTCGTTTGCAGCAAAGATGGGAGTCTAAGCATCATTGATGGTCAGCAGCGGCTTACCTCAATAACGTTGTTACTTATTTTCCTAAATCATAAACAGCCTGGCTCGCTAGAAAAACTGATTTTTTCTGAAAAGTTTGGCAACAAATCTTTCAATATTCAGGTGCCCGAACGAGAGGAATGCTTGAACCAGCTCTATAAAACTGGTGAATATTTTCCGAAAGTCGGGGATGACGAATCGACAAAAAACATGGCTGAACGCTATGACGATATTGGTGACGCATTCCCAGATGAGATTGATTTGGTGGCGTTACCCTATTTTATTGACTGGCTCAGAGAGAATGTAATTTTGGTAGAAATTACCGCATATTCTGACGATAACGCCTACACCATTTTTGAAACCATGAACGATCGTGGTATGAGCCTTACTTCAACTGAAATGTTAAAGGGATTTGTACTTTCACGCTTTGATAAAGCTGATAAGCGTGATAAGGCAAATACATTTTGGAAAAACGAAATTCAAAAATTACATAAATTCGATAAAGACGAAGATCTACAATTTTTTCAGGCATGGCTACGCAGTCAGTACGCAAAAACAATTCGCCAAGGTAAGGCGGGCTCAAGTAATGAAGATTTTGAAAAAATCGGCACACGCTTTCATAGCTGGTTTAAAGATAACCTGAAATCAGTTGGCATTAAGGAAAATTCTGAAGAAGATTTTGATAGGCTAGTACACATCAATTTCAAATACTTTATTGAGGCATACATCACCATTTTGGATGCGACAAAAGTTATAACGGATGGGTTAGAGCACGTCTTTTACCACTCACGCTGGGGGATTGCAGAGTCTTTAAGCATGCCTCTAATGCTTGCGCCATTGATCCCAACTGATTCTGCAGAAATTACTAAGCGAAAAATTAATGCAGTTGCATATTACCTAGAGTCTTTTGCAGTGCGCCGCTCCATAAATTTCAGAAATTTTAGTGCGAGCTCAATACGCTACACAATGAACTCATTAGTAAAAGAGGTTCGAGGAAAAGATATTGATTCTCTAGAAGCTTTGCTTAAGGAAAAAATAGAAAAGCTAGAAGAAAACTGGAGTGGGGTGACTGACTTCAGAATGCATGGCATGAATTACAGGTTTGTAAAGTTTCTGCTTGCGCGAATTACAAGCTTTATTGAAGAGAAGTCGGGAATACATACTGACTTTGCAACCTATCATGAAAAAAGAAAAAATACTAAGCCCTTTGAAGTCGAGCATATATGGGCCAATAAGTTTGAGGAGCATCGCGATGAATTTGATCAAGAGAATGAATTTACTAATTATCGAAATCGAATTGGCGACTTAGCATTACTTCAAAATGGCACCAATCAATCTTTTAACGATATGCCTTATGAAGAAAAACTAACGCATTACGTCAAGGAAAATTTATTGCTTAAGTCATTGCATGATCAGTGCTATGTCAATAATCCCAACTTTAAGAACATGCTGAACGAAGCCAATCTTCCATTCAAAGCTCATAGCTCATTTAAGAAGGCCGACATTAATGAACGTCAAAAGTTAATACAGGCTATTTGCCAAAAAATTTGGATGTAAAAATGTTTGAGGTGATTGGCAGGCTGGCGCCTATTCGCGATCCAGCAACCGTTTGCATGAGCACCGTTAAATAGGGGGTCCCAATGAGCGATATGCAAAGATTGCACCGCATTACCTACCTGATACAGGCTCGAAAATGCGTACCAATCGAGGTTTTCTTGGGAGAACTAGAAATCTCGAGGGCAACCTTCAAACGCGATCTGGAATACCTGCGCAGCCGCATGAATGCATCAATCGTATTTGACCGCTCTCAAGGTGGCTATCGATTTGAAGATCCACTGATTGCTCAAAAATTGGAGTTACCCGGATTATGGTTTACCGAGAAAGAGGCCACGGCCCTTGTTCTCATGCAACACCTTCTTTCTGGTCTTGATAAGGGCGGCCTGATTGAGCCCCACATTGCTCCACTTACCTCAATCATTGATGGAATTCTTGGCCAAGGCAATACAACCGCCAAAGAGCTACGCAAGAGATTAAAGGTATTCGGAATGTCTGCTCGAACTGGTTCTATCGAGAGCTTTGAAGAGGTAGGCAGTGCTTTACTAAAACGAAAGAGACTGCAGATCACTTACTACGCTCGCGGAAAAAATGAGACAACCGAGCGCGAGATTGCTCCACAACGCTTGATCTTTTATAGGGATAACTGGTATGTGGATGCGTATTGTTATTTACGAAAAGATTTAAGGAGTTTTGCGCTTGATGGGATTAGCAAAGCAATTATCTGCCATACAAAAGCAGATGAAATCCCAGAAATAAAATTGCACGAACACTTTGCACAAAGTTATGGAATCTTTTCCGGCAAAGCCAGTCAAAGGGCCAAGCTCAAATTTTCACCCGAAAAAGCCAGATGGGTCAGCAGTGAAAAGTGGCATGGCCAGCAAGTAGGTAGTTTTGATAAGGAAGGCAACTACCACTTGGAATTTGATTACAACCAAGATCCAGAATTGGTGATGGATATCTTGAAGTATGGATCAGGTGTTGAAGTATTGGCACCAGCGACATTGCGCACAAGAGTTAAAGATGAACTCACCAAAGCACTAGAAAGTTATTAGGCAAGCTTCACAACTTAATCTCTGTAGAATATTTTGTGGTTTAAACGAGGCGCAGATGAAAACACTTTATATAGACATGGACAATGTTTTGGTGGATTTCCCAAGTGGAATTCAAAGAACGCCGGAGCATATCCAAGATGAGTTTGATGGCCGCTTAGATGAAGTTCCTGGGATCTTTTCTTTAATGGATCCGATACCAGGGGCAATTGCTGCCTACGAAGAGTTATCCACTTTATTTGATACCTACATTCTTTCTACCGCGCCTTGGGGCAACCCAAGCGCTTGGTCCGATAAATTGCTCTGGGTTAAAGAATACTTGGGCAAGCCAGCCTATAAACGCCTTATTCTGAGTCATCATAAAAACCTCAATGACGGAGACTTCTTGGTAGATGATCGCCTTAAAAATGGAGTTGATCGCTTTAAGGGTGAACATATTCATTTCGCCACACCGGAGTTTCCTGACTGGAACGCGGTAGTGAGTTATTTGAGGCTAAAAGCTTAAGGCCGCTCATGGGCTTACGCTTTCGTAAAGTCTTTTCACTTGGCGGGTTGCTGCGCTTGAATATCAGCAAAACTGGCATTGGGGTTGGCGTGGGGCCCAAGGGGTTTGGCCTCAGCATTGGCTCAAAAGGAATCCGTAGCTCTGTCGGCATTCCCGGTAGCGGACTCTCCTATCAAGACACCACAAGCTGGAAAAAGTTAAATGAATCAACCGACACGCCAGCCGAGCAAATTGATTCAAGTACAAGCGGCGAAAATAATGTGAGCGCAAATCCCGCCTCCACAATTAACCCTTGGAAAATTGCATTCGGTCTATTGGTTGGAGCTATTTTTATCTGGTATTTGACTTCTTTAAATCAAAAGATAGTCATTCAACCTGCGGCGCCTCCTGCTGTTGCTCCAATCCCAAATCGCTCGCTGACCTCTCCAGAAATTCGTGAGATGCAAACATTGCTCAATCAAAGGGGTTACAAAGCAGGCCCTGCAGACGGAGTGGGCGGCACAAAGACAATGCTGGCAGCAAAGGCTTATCTCAAGGCAAAGGGCTTGCAGTCATCAACAGACTTAGACCTCCATTTTTTAACTCAACTACGCGCACAATAGTTAAATCATCATAATCTTATATGACAGCATGAACATTATTATAATTAATAAAAGTATTCATGAGTTTTGTCGACACCTATATTAGACAGCTCTGACAACTATCACCCCACCAATGAAAATATGAAACTACAACACATTGCAATAAAAAACTTTCGTAGTATCGAAGATGTTGCTGTTGATTTTGGCTCACCCATGGCTGTGATTCTTGTTGGAATGAATGAGTCAGGCAAATCAAATATTCTTCAAGCGATGCACTTACTTTCATCGGAGGTCAAGCCATCCCCGAAGGATGTCCGAATTCCCCGGTCAAAGGATGGGCCTATTGATGAAGCCTATATAAAGTTCCGCTTCCTTCTGGGGCCAGATGCATCAAGTGAGCTTACAAATTCTTTGCTTAAGGAATTAATTGCTCACTCCAAAGATGAGCCGATCGTAGAAAAGAGTGGGAAACTGCTTTCGCTAAAAGATTATCTTCAACATAAACAGGAAGTTATTTATGTTGTTGACATGATTAAATCCACAAAAACACTTAGATACTTTAGCGAGCCCAAAGGAAGCAAAGTTCTTAAAGATTGGGTGATTGTGAAGGATGACGTACCCCCAGGAGCAACGGTGCAAGTTTTTGAAGGTTCCGTAACCCCCATTCAGCCCGGACAAATCATTCATACTTCTTCTTTGGTGGACTCAACCCCCTCATGGAGTGAGCCGCTCACAATCGCACTTCTCGATAATTTCATTGGGCGGCAATTAATAGCCTTTGCCAAGCCAAATTTACCTGCCTCAATACTATGGGACTATCAAAAGGAAAATATCCTGCCGAGTGAAATTGATATTGAAGGGTTTGCAGCGAATCCAGATAGTTGCATCCCGTTGAAGAATATTTTTGAACTAGCGGGAGAAGAGGAAATAGGGAAGTGCCTTAGGGACAATAGGACTCTCGGAATTCACCACTTTAAGGCTTTACTAAATAGAATCTCCGAGAAAGCCACCAGCTACATTAGAGAAGCCTGGAAAGATCACAAAGATCTCTCTATAAAGCTTGAGCCCAATGGGCCATCTATAACTATTTCCATATCGGATGCTGAAACTGGCTTTAGTTTCGAGCAGAGAAGTGACGGCTTTAAAAGATTTACAACCTTTCTTTTGTTGGTAGCGGCCCGAGTCCGAACAAATGACATTGAAAATACGCTCCTCCTTCTTGATGAGCCAGAAATTAGTCTTCACCCTAGCGGAATTAGAAATATGAGAGATGAACTTTTTAGGATAGCTCAAACCAACTATGTTGTCATAGCTACCCATTCGCCATTCATGATTGATAGGGATGAGTTCAGTCGTAATAGGATAGTGTCAAAGAAAAAAGAGGTTACAAGAATTGAAGGCATGGGCGATTCTTCTCGCATGTATGAGGAGGAGGTTCTATTAAGCGCACTCGGTACCTCAGTATTTGAGATTGTAAAAACACAAAATGTTATCTTCGAAGGCTGGCGAGACAAAAAATTATTTGAGGTTTTTAGGGCTTCACTTAAAGCGGGTGACGAATGCTGGAATCTACTTGAATTTGGGTTTTGTCATGCCCAAGGGGTCAAGGATATTAAAAATCTTTCTCCTTTTTTCCAAGTGTGTAATCGAAATTTACTTATTGTGACCGATAGTGATGCTACGGCCTTGCAGCGAAAACAGGAGCATGAAAAAGAGCGGGGTCATGGGCGCTGGATTACATATAGCGATATCTTTCCAGATGGCCCAACACCTGAAACTGCAGAAGACTTTGTCATTAGAAAGTCTTTGGCTGCGGCCGCATTGGTGGCTAATGCAAAAATCGGCGCAGAAGTTCATTTAAAACCGGCAGATATTCCAGATATTCAGAGGGCTGAATATGTGAAGTCTTTAGCCAATGCGACACTTCCAAACTCTGAAGCATCCAAAAAATGGTTAGATCATTGGAAATCTGCTGTGTTTGATAACCTAAAAATTACAGAAACCGAAGTCAGGCTAAGGTTAGCAGCAAAAGCTATTCTTACAAACACAGTCGCTTAGTACTGTCTAGAGCTTGGCCTCTTAGCAATGCTTTAATATAAGTTGCATAGCTAACTAAATACTGCTATATTAGGGCCATGTTTGAACAATGCCTATATTTCAATACCACCAGCCTAGCTCGTCAGCTCGAGAGGGAATGGACAAGCGCATTTAAACCTTTTGGCCTTACGCCTTCCCAGGCCTTCATGCTTCGAGTGGTTTTGAACAAAGCCTCACTATTACAAAGTGAGCTAGCCAGTGAAATGAATATCAGCCGCCCAACGGCGACCAGGGCTTTAGATGGATTGGAACGCCTCTCATTAATTAAACGAGTGGCCTCCGATAAAGATGGCCGGGAACAAGAAATTCACCCCACTAGAAAGGCCACGGAGATGAAAGAAGCCATCAATACCGCTAGCGTGGCAGTAGCAAAACGTCTTAAAAAATCTTTGGGTACTAGTCATTTTGAAGATGCTGTAGATCAAATACGAGGTATTAGTACCGCCTTAAAGTAATGCGTTTTTTTGAGCTCTTTTTTATTTCCTAATTAGTTGCATAGCTAACTTTATGACCAAACAAGATACAAGGAGAAGCAAATGAATATTAAACTTAGTAACACCATCATCCAAGTAACTGAAACCAATAAGGTGAGCTTTTCAAAAGCACGCAACACACGCCTGGAGTGCCTGGAAGGCAGCATCTGGCTGACGTTTGATGATCTTGAAGCGGATTTCCTACTGGTGGCAGGGGAACATTTATTGATCACCGGCAACGGCTTGGCTCTAATTTCGGGACTTCCATTTGCCAAGATCAGTCTGACTACACCAGCAATACAGCTAACCGCCTTCAGTAGATTGTTGAGTTGGATTAATGATCATTTTCTGAACCTTATAGTTGTATAGCTAACTTTTTTATTCATTAACAACCAAACCACCTAAGGAGAATTTCATGCCCATCCTCAACGTTAAAGTAAGCGGACAAAAGAGTATTGCCACCACCAAAGCTATTCATGAATTACTACTCGATTTGACTCATCGCATTCTGGGTAAGAAAAAGGAAGTCACTGCTATCGCAATTGACTATGTTGATCCCGAGTGCTGGATGGTGGGTGGAAAGCTACTGAGCGAGCAGGGTAAAAACAGCTTTTACTTTGATATTAAGATTACTGATGAAACCAATACCAAAGATGAAAAGGCTCGGTATATTAAAGAGGCTTTTGCGGGGTTTGAACAAATCCTAGGCAACCTGCATGAAGAGAGTTACATCTATGTCCAAGATGTGAGGGCGGCTACTTATGGGTATGGTGGCAAAACCCAGGAATACCGATATCACCACTAAACTCCAGCTTTATGAACGGTTTTCAGCTGGTCGGTTGATTATTTGATCAATATATTGACCAAATAATCGGTTTATGGTTAAAATAATGATCAAATGACTGCTTCTGAACTTAGCCCCATCCTAGAGCGCCAGTTGCTATTGCAACTAGGCGATCGCATTAAGCGCTTACGTAAGGCGCAGGGGCTTGGCACAGTCGAAGTATCTGCGCGCGCAAAGCTTACCCGTAATACTCTACGATCCATTGAGGCAGGCGATCCGTCTCCTTCTATCGGCGCTTACCTACGAGTGATGTCGGTTCTGGGCGTTAGCGGAGAGTTAGCGCTTTTGGCGGGCGATACGATGCAAGCTGCTCCCGCTGGATCAGCAGGAGCAAGGTCTAGGCGCATTGCCCCTAACGTACAAGTACGCGTTTTGCCAGATAACGCCGGGCACCGACTTCAAGATCTACAAAGTCTTGCCCTGCATGAAGAGGCTGTTCGGCTGGTAAAGACTGATCCTGCATTACTGCTACAAGCTCAAGATACCGTAGAGCGTTGGCTTGCTACTGGCGATTCTCGCTCAGCTGGCCTATGGCGTGAATGGCAACTGATCTTAAGTGCAGGCTCTTGGCGCAAAGTGCTTGGCCGAACGAGGCATGCCCAGCAACTCAGACAAACTTCTCCACTAACAACCATTCTTCCAGATGAAGTGCGCCTTCGTATTTTGAAGGATGTGAGCGCGCTCAAAAAAGGGGTGGTATTTGGCAGCTCTATAACTGGCACCCAAGATGATGAAGCCTTTAAGGATGCATCATGACGCGAGAAGAGCTAGAGCACATCATTCGCGCCAGTGCCGATGTCACCAACCAATATGAATTTGTGATCATCGGTAGCCAGTCAATGCTGGGCCAAGTGCCCAATCCAGAAAAGGTCTTCACCGTTTCTATGGAAGCGGACATCTATCCACGACAGGCTCCTGACTTGGCTGATGAGATTGATGGTGCAATTGGTGAAGGCTCGCAATTCCACGAGACTTATGGTTACTACGCTCAAGGTGTGGGGCCGGATACCGCAATATTGCCAAAAGACTGGATGACGCGCGTCCATCGTGTGCAAAACAACAATACCAATGGTCGAGTGGGATACTGCCTTGATGTGCTTGATCTCTTTCTTGCTAAAGCTGCGGCAGGGCGAGATAAGGATCGAGAGTTTTGTATGGCGCTACTGGAGTACGCCTACCTTACGCCCGCACAAGCCTTAGAGTTGGTGCCGACTATGCCGCTCGATGATGGTGTGCAGCGAACGCTACGCGCAACGATTCGTCGCTGGGCCAAAGTATTAAGAGATGCGGGTAACGATATTTTACAGGAATGAGCAATGGCCATTAATTCATATTTAAAATTTCTGGAAGCTACTTCAAAGCTTGAGATAAACATACCGCCTAATGGCAAGCGTGTATTGAAGGAAATTCTTAAAAGAGGTGATGGAGAGCCCTGCCGTGTTCAAGACATCATCAGCATGCAAGAGATCGCCTCTCAAGCAACCCTTCATAAAGCACTTAAAGAGTTAATTGCTGATGGGTATCTCATGCTCAAAGCTGACCCACGTGATGGTCGCGCTAGGCATATTCAAGTTACCAAAAAGACTAATGATCTTGTTCAAAAGGTCAGCAAACTTTTAGAGAAGTCAGCCACATAAGATGCTGCGTCCTATGCGCAGTAGTTGAAGTAACGCTAGGTGTGCCTATTAAGTATCTCGTCGTATTGCCTGCGAAATTCAAGCGGATCAACGATCTCCGGGATTGGCTCTCTAGAGCCGCCGGTGCCAATAATCACCAAACTGCCGTAATTAAGCATTCTGCCAAAGATACTTTGCTCAACACGGATGCTTTCTATCTTTGAAAGATTAATTTCAATGGTGTCTCTACGCAAAAAGCCAAACTTGGCAATGATCCGCCTATTGGTGATTGCCAATTCAGTAGTCATTTTTGCAATGAATGGCGGCGCAAGAATGTATGCCCCTATAGCAAGAAAAAATAAAGAGGAATAAAGCCGCGCTGATGCTTCCAATTCATCGAACGTCGCCAGTTTGAGTCCAGGGGTTATCAGACCCAATGCTAGGAAAAAGCCGCCAACCAAGAAAGACTTCCAGTAAGCGAGTAGCGAGATATGCCCCTCATACGAAACCGCTTCATCTTTGCCGATTACATTTGATACATAACCCATCGCCACCCCCAGCAAATACATTTACACAAATCTCATCAATCTTTATAAGCTTACTCCTAAGCCCGTGAGCACCGCAGGGCCTTTGACTTAGAATGTACTAAAGCCAATTTAAAGCGAAAGAGAATATGTTTAATGACCTTCTAGGCAAGCTTGAAAAACTAGATCTCAAACTGAGCCGCGGGTACGAAAATCATCAAGCAGCTACTCATGCATTAATTTTGGATGCTGAAAACTACTTCATGACTGAATATGGAATGGTTGCGCCTTGGGAAACAAAAGAGCTAGAGGCAGCAAAAAACTTTGCAGACTCTAACTGGCTTAAAGCGGCAACGCAAGCCATTACCAACGCTTTGATCGTGTCCGAATATAGCGATGATGAATATTGGGGTGGATACACCTATACCAATAGGGATGCGCAAAGAACGCCTAGGCGGAAGTAATCCCAAGTTATTGGGTATCCAAATTTGTAACCGCCTTTTGAATCACCACCTCCATCGCTGTAATCCGATCCTTTTGGAGCGCGAGTACCTCATTCACTAATGCTAGGCCCGCTTTTCCTGGCGATCCGCAATTAAAAGGTGGTGCAGGGTCATATTCAAGCGCCAATTGAAGCCGCTTAGCAATATCTTCCCCTACAAGCTCAGCAGCTAGCTCATAAGCAAAATCAATGCCCGCAGTTACCCCTCCGCCAGAGATAAATTTTCCATCCTTGACCACTCGTTGATTCATGGGATCAACACCAAATAGCGGGAGATATTTGCTCCAGATCCAATGACACGCACTTTTGTGGCCCTGAAGGATTCCAGCAGCCGCAAGAATGAGTGACCCATTGCAGACAGAGGTTATATATTTGGCGCCGATACTTTGTTTACGCAGGAACGAGAGGGTTGCCTCATCAACCATCTGCTCGCCGATTCCAAAACCGCCAGGTACACACAGAACATCCAATTGGGGGCAGCTCTCAAATGTCGTCGTTGGATTAATAGAAAACCCCACATCCGTCATTACGGGGCCCAAGTCTTTCCACACTAGATGTACCTTTGCATTCGGCACCCGGCTAAGCACTTGGGCAGGACCAGTTAGATCAAGCTGCGTCAAATTAGGAAATAACAGAAAGCCCACTTCGATGTTTGTATTCATATCAGCCCGTTAAATGAATTAAGCATGATCAAAGTCTACGCAACATTAATTTGGCATAAATGACAAAATCATGCTAATTTCTGCCAATGTCCAAATTACGCCAAATTGCTCTCATTGCTTTTGATGGATTTCAGATTCTCGATATCACGGGGCCCGCCTCTGTTTTCTCTGCAGCCAACGATGCCTTAGGCAAGCCCTATTACCAAGTGGTGACCGTATCAGCCAAAGGAGGGTTAGTTTCCAGTCATTCTGGAATTAGCATTCAATCCCAAAGCTACAAATCTTCTAAGTCAGCCTCTATAGATACGCTCTTAGTCGCTGGCGGTAGTGAGGATGGATTGGAGGCACTATCCAAAAACGAGCCTTTCATGAAGTGGATCAAGCAGACGGTTCAAAGGACTCGTCGCTATGGTTCTGTTTGCACCGGTGCCTTTGTTCTAGGTCACCTAGGCTTACTCAAGAAAAAAAGGGTGGCAACTCACTGGGGCTCTTGCCAAAAACTCGCAATCGTTTATCCAGAGGCTGAGGTTGATGCCAACGCATTATTTGTTAATCAAGGAAAACTTTGGACTTCTGCTGGAGTGACCACAGGTATTGATATGAGTCTTGAGATGGTGGCTCAAGATCTTGGCGCTGGAATTGCTAACGTTATTGCTAAACGTTTAGTACTTTATGCAAAGCGGCCTGGCTATCAATCACAATTTAGCCCATTACTCAAAGCGCAAGAAAATGCTGAGCCACAATTTTTAAAACTGGTTGAATGGCTTGGAAAACATCTTGACCAGAATATTGACATTCCAAGGATGGCGGAGCAAGTGGCCATGTCAGAGCGCACCTTTTATCGTAAGTTCACACAGCGCTTTGGAGAAACGCCTCGAAATTATGTTGAAAAGCTGCGGCTAGAGAATGTGCGCAACCTTTTATCTTCTAAAGCCCCACTAAAACAGATCGCCTTATTAAATGGCTATTCCACCGCCGCTCAATTGACAAAATCATTTGAGCGTCAATTTGGAATCAGTCCTACGATTTTTAGAAATACACACCGTTAAAGCTTGATTGATTCACTCTCCGCCGGGGATTGAAATATGATTGTTAGCATCGTATTAGAAAGCAATAACAAGGCTCAACTATGACAAATGAAACCATGATTCCATTGACAGGCGATAAATTAAATCGACGGCAGTATGCCGAGGGCTTAATAGGCTTTATTAGAAGGATTGACAAAGGAGTTATCGCAATTGATGGGGAGTGGGGCGTAGGGAAATCATGGCTCGGGGAAAATCTCAAGCTTATGGTGGAGCAGGCCGATATGGCTTCAACATTATGGATTGATGCATTTGATGCAGACTGGGATGATGACCCATCTCTTTCGTTGATTGCAGGAATCTCCAGCATTACTAGCGAATCCACAAGAACGGCTTGGCTTGAAAATGCCGCGCATTTTCTTGCAAGGCTCATCCCTGTTGGCACCAAAGCGGTAGCTCGGGTTGCGGCAAATGCCGCAGGAATTAATAAGGACATGATTGATGATTTATCGAGCGCTATTAAAGATGAAAGTAGCGCGTTTATAGAATCACGACTTAAAGACTTGGCGGGCAAGAAAAACACGCTTGTTCAACTGAAAAAAATTTTGGATGAAGCGGTTAGTCAGGCGCCTCAACAAAAGTTAGTTGTCTTCATTGACGAGCTTGATCGGTGCTCCCCAGAATATGCCATTCGCTTTCTAGAGCGCTTAAAACACTTATTCAACCTAGATGGTGTCGTGTACGTACTTTTCTGGCATCGCTCTCAAATACAACGTGCAGTAGAAAAATTCTATGGATCGGGTACAGATGGGCAAATGTATTTAGATAAATTTATTGATATTCCCCTTAATCTTCAGTCCAGTCATGTAGCAGGGAATGCCGGCCCTATGCGGGGCCTCATTGAATCCCTAGGCGAGCGTCTTGGACTTAATCAGATTGAACAATTGAGCCTATATGAGAACCTCGGCTTACTGAATTCATTTGCGACCCTCTTGAGACTTACCGCACGCGAATCTGAGCGGTTAGCACGCTGGTGGGTAATGTCGCCAAATAGAAGCACTATTGTGTTGGAAACTTGGCTGCTAGCACTAAAGGTCAAGCGTCCTGATTTGTTTGCAAACATCAGGGATGGGAAAGCAGATGCACACCTTAAAGCAAAAGAATTCTTAAATTCACTGAGGCCAGATGGAGACATAAGCCATATTATTGCCGCTTTGAGCGATATACATGACCGCTACCAGCGAGACGATTTTGAAGACTTAAATCAAGATGTAGAGGTCATTTTTGGTAGGGGCCACACTCATCGTTGCTATGTCTTACCGGCTGCAATTAGGCGTCTAGAAACTTTTAATTGACACAACAAAAACTACTCGGAGTGTTCGCAAGGATTATGGCAATTTTTATCTGTCACTAGTCATCGACGTATAAAAAAATACCCCCAACAAAATCATCATCTGCCTAAAAGCAAATGGCAGATCATCCGCCGCTCTACCCCCACACTTTAATTCCAAGCTATTTTTTCCAGTCGGTGCATATTTAATTTCCAAAGCATCAAGAAATCTCATATAGGTCTCATTGATTGGGCTTGAAATAACCGCACTTTTCCTTTTATGTTGGCCAACGCCCAATTCTTTCTGCGTAAATTTAATTGTCTCGGCTCTTGCTCGAATTCGGTCTTTTGCATAATCGAGCAATAAGAAGATATGGTCAGGGTGCTTTTCAAAATACGTGATTGCTTTCGTAAGCCATCCATCGGCCTTCTTGATCCCCCCTCGCATACGCGGCTTTTTGACGATAAAAGCTTTGGGAAGCGGAATAGGTAAATTTTCGTAAAGATACTTTCTGTCGGGCGCATAAAGATTGGCTTGATTGGTGAACGCGGTAGCATTGCCGATCCACTGATGAGCAAGCTCTTCCGGAATATCAAGTAACGCGGCCGCTTTAGCAAACTGCTTCTCATCTGTGCTTACAAGCCTCTCGAAACTATCGCAAGCCCACTCAATCCCCCGCCCAGCTTCAGGGTTCAATATCTGCACAAGGTTTAAATGCTTTGAAGCCTGCTTCTGAATCTTTGGCCCCGGACTCATCACCTCATTGAGTAACACCGGAACTTTATCTAGCCCAGCCTTGGGGTCATCAAATGGCGTTTTGCACCGCTTACGTCTGATATCTAAATTGCGTTTGGTGCCAGGATAGAGTGCATTTAGTAGCCCCGGATTTAAGCGCAACAAACGTTCATGCAAAAAAGCGCCAGTCAATACATCAATCACGTGGATGTAGCTATATAGAGTTGTTGCAGGCGAAGAGTGCCCAAGCAAAGTAGATACGACATAAAGCTCTGATGGACTTACCCTTGAATCATTGAGTAAAAAATAACGGGCATATCCCATACGACGCTTGAGATTTCTAATCTGCAAAATGGGATTGCTTCCATCGGCCATTCCTACAGCCGCATGATCCCTCGCAATGCGCGCCTGAATTTCTGTATTGCCATAAAGGTGATCAAGTATGAAGCGCTCAGAATTGGGCAATCGTGGCGCACATAAAAGCATCAAGGTATTCATCGCCGCAGAGTGTCTCAGATGATGAAAGCGGATATAGGGATTTTTTGTTACCCGCCTCATCGACTCATGAATGTAGTCAATGATTCTGTCGCGCTCGGTGTTACTCGTTATTTCTAGGGAATGCTCCTCGCGCGCCTTAGCGCTCATTGGCACCGGGAATAAGAATTCCAGCTCACCTGCCGTATACAACCCGGGCTCAGGTAACTTGGTTTTTCCGCCTACTGGGCCTATCTTGAATTCAGGTGCTTCAATTTTGATGAGCTCGTCAACGCATAGGGCGCCTTGCTCACGAGCAGCAGTCCACAACTTTAACCAGTTCAATTCTCTAGGATCAAGTAGAGCCTCTACTGGCAAGATGCGCACTGAAGAGGACGTCTTTAGGCGGCGATGCTTCCACCACTGCACGGAAACTTCAGTAGGCCAACCTGTTTTGATATGTACGTGTGTAGTAGCTAGTTTGAGCACCTCAGATCTTCGCAAGCCTAGGCGATAGCCAAGCGTGAAAATGATCAGGCAGGCGTTCTTATATTCGATCGGCATCTTGCGACAAGCAACGGTGTAAAGGTCGATCTGAGCCCAGCGAAATTCAAGCTCTGTTAAATAGCCAACATCAACTTGTGATTCAGGTCTTAAGCCTTTTTCTGCTTCGGTTAACTGGCTCTTTCGCAAACTTTCCCAAGCTGCTTTAAAGATTTTTTGATCTTTTGGTGTTGTTAATTGAACGTAAAGCTCTACGAATTCTTCGCCCCAATCTTCAGCTGTAAATTCATCTAAGCCTTCATCTAAATCCCAAGCAGCCATAGCCAGCGGCAATATTAAATGGAGATAGCTCGTGAGTATTTCTGTGGTGAGGCTTTTGGATGCCCAGTCTTGCGCAATTAAATGACGAACCCACTTTAATAAGCTGCGAGTCAATCTTTGCTCGGACAGTTGATAGCGCTTTTCTATTTCCTCAATCGCGCCCAAGCATCGTTCTTGGCCTGGCGGGACTTCGTAACTCAAGTGCGAGATAGCCTCAAGGATTTGTTCAATCCACTGCATCGCCACTGGAGAGGGCGCCTGGCTTTCGGCTTCGCCTTCCCGTACCTCGATCTCATCTTCACTATCAGACCAAGCATCATCAATATTTTCCTTTGCGATTTTGGCTATTGGCATCTTCGCATCTGACATGCCTAGTTGAAGCAAGTTTTCAATCTGCAAATCTTTGGTGGAAATTTTTCCCGCCAAATAGCGGGCAATAAATGTAGGCAAGGTATCTTCTTGCCAAGATTGAGTGGCATACATCAATGCTTTTCGTGTGGAGAGTAGATCAATTGCTTCAAACAAAGCCTCTTGATCCATCCCCATTTCATTGGCTGTTTTTTGAATGCGCAACTCGCCTTTTAGCGCCCCCATAAATGCCTTCAAGCACTCACTTGCAAACTTAGGTCCTCGATCAGTAAAAATCCAATTTTCCCGATAGTGAGAATGCAGGGCAGCGGTCAGTGGATCGGCAATCCAGCGCGAGAGATCGGGCCCATACTCTTTCGTATGTCTAGGTGCTTTGTTCTTGCTTTCCTTGCGAGCCTTTTCAAGCGCGACATAGGCGGCATCCATTCGGAGCTTTTGATTGCGAGGCAACAGCAGACTGGAATAGGGCGCATCTAACTCCTCCTTAGCCAGACTAAGCTCTGCAATTTGCTTGAGCCTCCCCAAATCTTGCACCCCAGAAAAAACAATAGCGCTAAATAGATAACCACCAAACTGGGCTTTTGGCTCTAATGCCTCCCAATCTAATTTTCCAAAACGCTGATTGGCAAAGGCCGCAATGATGAGGCGAAGCGCCATTGCCTGCTGCGCTTCTTTCTCCAGCCTTTCTTTTTTCGCCCCAGCAGGTAAACCCTCCCCCGCTTTTTTGCGATCAAAGTGTCGATAAGGATTGGGCTCTGGCAAAACAACTTCAATAGTTCCCAGGCCTGGCCACGCCAGTTTTTGCTGGGCGCAGAGATCCGCAAGATCTGCATCAACCACATCAAATAACCATTTTTTCCAGCTTAGAAAACCATCGGACAAACTAAAGAGCGCTTTGAAAAGCGTCTGCACGCCCGGCATATAGTGGGCAGGATTTTCCAGGCGCAACGTGTCCACGCCACGCAACCGCTCATCTGGCAGGAAGTGGCCTTGTAACGCCTTTTGCAAAGAGGCCTCCAGAGCTTGCCGAGAAATGCCCAATAGAGCGCAACCAATCTGAGAGAGCTCGCCCCTAGCCAAGTATTCTTTTTCAATACATTCGCGAATCTTGGAACAAATCATTGCGCCAATCTGCTCAACAGAAACGTTTAGGATTTGATTGGCATCTTGGTGAGGACGAGCAATCTGCGTAATGATTGCAAGTAAATGAGGGTTGGTTGGTAGCGCACGCAGATAGGCGCTTAATTGGGCGCACATTATTTCATGCGCCTTTTGTACCTCTTTGGCGGTGGTTGGTTTGGCGCTCATCTACTTTTGCTCTTTGGCCAAGCTGGCATAGCGAGCGTGACCAACTCAAAACCCAAACCCTTGATTGTTTTTTGAATGGGGTTTTCGATCCGCTCGATGTACTCCGAATTGCTGTGGGAGCCAAACTGATGAAAGGGCGCTGTACCCGTTTGCCAATGACCAAGCCAAGTGCTGATATCCGTCTGACTCATCCCCTTATTTTTTAATAAGGCGGGCATGAGCTTACGGTAAAAATTGGGCTGAGCAACAATCGAGCTTTCAATATAGCCTCTGAAGTGCCGCCGCATTTTGGTCTTACTCCATTTCTCAATTGCCAATGGCAATGCGGCCATACTAAGGGCATCCCTTTTTTTATTGCTCTTTTGTTTTTTTGAGACAGGCGCCGGCTCAAGCCAAATTAATTCACCATACAAAGCATGCTGCGTGACATCGGGGAGCAATTTTTTAAGCAGCTTGCGGCGCAGTTGTTCATACACCCACATTTGCTTTTGCAATAACGGGCTTAACCAAATGACTCGTAGCCGATCCCCGGCGCGATTGGTTTTATCGCCAATACGAGTAAGGCCCAAAAATGGATCGACTGCGGCAATGTCTACATAAGGCAGATGGTGTGGACGGTGTGAAGTTTCACATGCAAACCAAAGCGCGCAATAGAGGGTAAGTTGATTAAAGGCATTACAAAATTGTTTGTAATCCTGAGCCCTACCATTGGCCAAGCGCGGAATATCAATCTGCTTTTTTAATTCTTGTATCTGCTCAATCAAGGCTTTTGGATGCTCATTCTCATCAATAGCAACCAATCCCGTTGCGCCCACCACGCTCGGCCTCATACCCCTAAAGGGTGCTTTTGAAACATCGCCGCCGAGTAGCTTCGTTCTTTGTGAGAAGAGGTCAGAAATACTTGTTTTGCTTGCTTGCGAAGCAGTTGCCCCTTGAATGTCACCTACATCAACACTAGTTTTTAAATAACTATTAAGAGAGCCCAGTTGCTTTGTTCCCTTATAAGCATCGTGGGTGTAGTAATACAAATCTGATTTAAAGGCCCTGGGAGTATACGGATCTAAAGTATCTAGGATTCTTGGGTCAAAATTTTTCCCAACCATTTGGTGCTTGCTCCACTCCCTGATCTTGAGCATGGTCAGGGGGCGCTTAGCTTTATAAAGGTCCATCTCGCGATTAAATTGCGTAAGTAAACTCTGAGACTCTTTTTCAATTTCTAGTCTTGCACTGGGAGCGAATATGGGTGAGGACGTTTCTGATATTTGGGAGCTGGCTGCTGCTATTTGTCCAGCCACGCCCGATAGATCCTGAAAAACAATCGCACCCAGGTGTGGCGCATATTCCTCTGCCTGCACATTGACCAATTCAGACCAGGCGTAATTAGGTACCGATAATCTCCACAAATGAATATAGCTTGGAGGCTGATTCACAGGCATTGCATTAGCTTTTACTAGGTGCAAGCTTTGGCTACCCAATTTGGGTTTATCGCCTTTAGAGGACTCGTCCCCGACCTCAAAATTGGAATGGCCGCTGCGCCAACTTTCTCGCTCGCGCAAGATCACTTGGGCGCCCAATGCCGTGTGAATATCGATCCCCAAGATATACATTAGGCGCAGCGCCATAATTGCGCTTAATTGGGTAAATCGCTTTGATGCGTCTTGGTTATCGCGCTTAAGGGCGCTCTCAAGATTGTCCAAATAGTTTTTGAACAGCTCCATTTCTTTCCAGGAAGCGACATTGGTGCCCCAATGCAATCGCTGGTTAAGCTTAGCTATAAACCGTTGCGTATAACTAGAATCTCTTTCAAGCTCTAACCGACTCTTACCCACCTGCGGGGCAACCCACTTTAACTGGGGCGCATCGGATCGATCATCTTCGATTTCTTCTCCAACATCGTCGCCAGGCTCTATTAGTGTTTCGATGTATTCATCGGTGATGGTGGCGTCATCAATCGGAATAATTTCAAACTCGTTACCCTGAAGATCACCCTCACTAAGCCAAATATCTCGATATAGGCCGCGGTACTGAATGCCGGGATTTTCTTTTTCCCTCGAGCGCTCTCCGGAACCGGACTTCGATGTGCTCATTTTTGATTTGCGGACACTACTCGAAAATGCCCTACATACCGATTTGAACTTTATTTGTGATTTGGTTAATGTGACTTTTTCTTTACCGGGAGCACCTTGTAAATGTAAATACTCGTCAAGACACTGCTCTTTAAATTTGGGGTAGGGCAATTGCGCCCATTGGAACAACTGATTTGCCTCGTCAATACCATCCCAATCCCGCGACCACTCCCTAATCGCTTGCTCAAGCCCAACAAAGTAAAAGTGATATCGATCTTTTTCAACATACACGCTCTGGAACAACACAGGATCTGTAAACTTTTGCTGCACTGCAGTAATCTTCTTTAGAGCAGACTCCTCTTCACCCTCAATCGTTTGCATTTGCCTAGTAATGTCGAGCAGCTCCAAATTTCGCATAATGGCAAATCCGGCCAATCGACGCATGGCAACCATCCTGGGGTCGTCTTGCCTGTCCGCAGCATCGATAACGCCCTTGAGCCAAATATCGTTACTTAATATTGAGTAAATTGGAAATGCTGAAGATCCGTGATGCAAAATTGGATTGACGGGAGGTTTATCGCTAGCGTCCTCGAGGTTGCCCGAAACGGCATCATCTGATTCCCCCATATTTTCAAAAAGCGATGGATTTACCTTGTGGGCCCAAATACCCAATCGGTAAATCTCATTAGCCACGCGCAAGAGAAGCGCCCAGTCTATTTTTGGGCCTCCAGTTTCAGGTTTTTGCATTTCCCTACACACTGCTGTAAGGCGACCGATAGCTGATGCTAATGCCCGAAATTTAGGCTCTGGCCTAACCAACCAGAGAAATTGATTAAGGTCCTCACGAGATAGTCGGTCGACTTCGTCAGCATGTAAATTTGCGCGGGGCGGGAATTGCTCGCGCAATAATTCAACCTCAGGACTTTCTTCATAAATCCGAATAACAGATCTTTTGCTTTTTCCTGATGATTTCCCCATTCCACCATTTAAACCGAAAGAAGGGGGTTTGCAAATCACGATTTGAGATTTGGCTGCTTGCGGATAATGCGCGCAGCGTGTCCACGCTTTCTCATGATTAAGTTTCGAAATCAGAGTGCAGAGTTCAAAACTCAAAAATTACCGAAGCCCCTATAAAGGCGGGCATCCATGAATCGAACCTGCGAATGCCTCCGAAGGAGTCCGATACCCGCCTTCCTAGAAGGGGTTGGTAAAATATTTACGAGCGCCGTTTAACGTAAAATAAGTCTGTTGAGCATTGAGGCTAGGGGTCTAATAGACCTATTTTGCGAATTATTCGAGAAATATCTACTTGAAAACTTAACTGGTATTAAACGTTGCTTTTAGTCTTTACTAAAACAAGTTTTTGAACGCAAAAGCCTTTATCTATATAGACTTAAGACGTTTTAGACAATGTACAGTTATTTAACATATTTCTATGTTTTTTGTCGGTTGAGGCCTCCGAAGCAAGGGTCGTAGGTTCGATTCCTACCGGGCGCACCAAATTTAGGGTTTTTTTGACCTACATCATGCATAAAATCACGGAAAAGACTATCATTTGCACCTAACTTATTGGTTCTTATTATGTCAAGCCATCTAAATACCTCCCTGTCCGAACCTTCTTTAGCCAACCCTTTGGCTCCTGAGTTGCCATTGCCGCATCGAAAAATTATTCGTAGCTGGCTGATTCCTATGGCACAAGGCGAGACAGGAAAAGCTCTACTCTTATTGGTAATTGATGCCATGCTCTGGCTAGGATGCATTGCGGGAACAATTTTTGTTGAAAGTATTCTGCTGAAGATTCTGTTTGGCGTAGTTGCGGGCTTTGTTACAGGTCGAATTTTTATTTTGGGTCACGATGCATGCCACCAAAGTTTTACACCTAACCGTGAACTAAATAAGGTTTTAGGTCGCATTGCCTTCTTACCATCCCTAACGCCCTATAGCCTCTGGGATGTGGGTCACAACGTTGTTCACCATGGCCAAACTAACTTGAAGGGCTTTGACTTTGTTTGGGCTCCATTATCAAAGTCGGAGTTTGATGCATTGCCAGCTTGGCGCAAGACCCTCGAACGCCTTTATCGTAGTGGCTGGGGTCCTGTTTTTTACTATCTCATTGAGATCTGGTGGAGACGTGAGTATTTCCCTAATGCCAAGAATAAGCCTGGTAACAGACCCATTTTCCTTAAAGACAACTTACTCGTTACTGGTTTTGCCATTATTTGGATTGGCTGTCTAATTGCTGGGGCCATTGCAACTGGTCAATCTATTTGGGTTGGCTTGATTACTGGTTTTGCGATTCCATTCCTTTTCTGGAACGGCATGATCGGCTTTGTAGTCTATGTTCACCATACCCACCCTTCCGTTTCTTGGTATGACAAGAAATCAGAATGGTTACGCGCTCAGCCTTTTGTATCTACAACCGTACATCTAACATTTAATTGGATTTGGGGCTCATTAATGCACCACATCATGGAGCACACCGCCCATCACGTTGATATGAGCGTACCCCTTTATCGCCTTCAAGAAGCTCAAACAACCCTAGAAACCATCCTTCCAGAGCGTATTTTTGTTCAGAAGTTCTCTTGGAGCTGGTACTTTGATACGGCCCGTAAATGCAAGTTATACGACTTTGAGAACAAAGCTTGGCTCGATTTTGATGGCAATAAGACTGCGGATTCAGTCAGAGTTGTTTTAAGCCCAGCCCCATCAACACAAAACGGGTAAAATAGACACTCTGTACAAGATTGCCTCACCCGGATTGCCTATGACTACTTCGACCCCAGCCGCCACCCAAGACACCTCTCAGAGCCTTAAATTTTGCTCTTCTTGCAGTCGCGAGAAACGCTTGGAAGGTGGTACATGGATTCCAACAAGCAATCGCAAGCAACGCTGGATCTGCGCAAGTTGCTTATATAACCGTACACACCGTACTGGTTCAGCAAAACCTTAATTCATTAATTTTGATTTAAGCACCATCCCCAACATAGGGGTTAGTGCGACGTTCCTTGCCAAAGGTAGACATTGGCCCATGACCAGGAACAAACTGCACATCGTCGCCTAGCGGCCATAATTTGGTTTTAATTGCGTTGACCAGATCAGCATGATTGCCTCTTGGAAAGTCTGTGCGACCAATAGAGCCCGCAAACAAAACGTCACCAACCAAGGCTAGACGATCCTCTTTATCAAAGAACACCACATGCCCAGGAGTATGTCCTGGGCAATGAAAGACCTCTAAATCCACATTGCCCACTTGAACATGGTCACCATCATTTAACCAACGCGTTGGTACAAATGATTTTGCATGACCGAACCCAAATCTTGCCGTTTGCTCTGGAAGCTGATCAATCCAAAATTGCTCATCAATTTGCGGCCCTTCAATGGGCACATTCAATTGATCTGCCAAATCTTTTGCAGCGGCGCAATGGTCTAAATGGCCATGAGTTAGCAGTATCTTTTTTACCGTTCCACCCATTTTTGTAACACCATCCAAAATTTTATCGATATCCCCGCCAGGATCAACGATCGCTGCATCACCAGTTTCCTGACAAACTAAGATTGAACAGTTTTGTTCAAATGGTGTAACAGGAACAATTCCTAATTTGATTGGCATAGATAAGCAAGGCTAGTAAATGAATAAGTCCCTAGTTTATGGCACTACAGATAAAATGTTTTAAAAGGACTAATCATGCACACACAAGAACACTTTAAGTTTGCCCAAACCCATGAATGGGCATCTGTAGAAAGCGATGGCCTTGTATGGGTTGGCATAAGCAACCACGCACAAGAGGCCCTTGGTGATGTCATGTTCTTTCAAGCACCAAAAGTAGGGCAACTAGTGAAGCAGGGCGAGGCTATCGCAGTCATTGAATCGGTAAAAGCGGCCAGTGACATCCATGCGCCTGTTAGCGGTGAGATTATTGCTTTAAACGATGAGGTAGATTCAAGCCCGGAAATCGTAAATGAAAAGCCTTATGCCGTTTGGCTCTTTAAAATCAAACCCATCTCCGATTCAAGTCTTCACTCAGAGCTTGATCAGCTCATGAGTCTGGAAAATTACATTGCAACTTCTGGCTCATAAAGATTCACTCGGTGATTAAATGGCAATAGGATCTCGCTCAATAAGCCAACGTATTCGTGTAGTTTTACTAATTCGCCCTTGTGAATCCCGCCTTAAATCCTGATCCACAAACTCTAAGGCTTCTTGCAACATTTTTCTATTGCTAGATTCAATCACCAGTTGAGCGCGCTCTGAACCTGCCACACGCATTACAGCCTTGGGAACTGGGTCATAAACCTTTAATTCCTTTGTCATGAAACCCTGTGACTTTAGCCGCCCCTTAAGAGCATTAAGAAACTCAATCGCCTTCTCCAAACTTTTTGCCTCTGCGTGAACCAACCCCTGATAAGAGAAAGGCGGCAATTTTGCTTCATCTCTTTCATTCGCAGTGTAGGCTAAAAATCCGTCGATATCATGACGCAATAGATACTGAAAAACAGCAGCCTCAGGATATTGAGTCTCAATATAGATGTCTCCACCATCTTGATCCTCTTTACCCGACCTTCCCGCTCGTCCAGCCACCTGAACCAACTGTGCGAATAATTTTTCTGCCGCTCTAAAGTCGGCAGAATAGAGTCGGCTATCCGCGTCCAGCACAGCCACTAATCCAATGTTTTGATAATCATGGCCCTTGGCAATCATTTGAGTGCCAACAATAATATCGACCTCTCCATCATGAATTTTTTGAAAAAGCTCTTCGGCACCTTTGCTCTTTCTACTGGCATCAGCATCGACTCGTAATACTCTTGCATCTGGCCACATTTCCTCAATGGCATCTTCAAGCTTCTGCGTTCCATGTCCTAATGTCTTTAAATCAGCATCACCACATTCAGGACAAAAACTTGGTATGGGCCTTACAAGACCACAGTGATGGCAATTTAATACTGCCTTTTTTCCAAACATACCTGACTTATGCATGACCATATATGTAGAACACTGCGTGCATTTAGAAAGCCAACTACAGGAACCGCAACTCAACACGGGGGCAAAGCCCCTGCGATTAATCAAAATTAGGCTTTGTTTTTTGTTTTCTAAATTTTTGGTAATTGCCTTTGCTAATGTTTTTGTAATTAAGCTTTTTTGTTTAGGCGCTTTTTCATCGCCTGGACTAAATTGATTTTGCGGATCTCTAGCATTAATTAAATGCACTTTGGGCAAATTTGCACCTTGGGCGCGCCGATCAATCCGTATGGATTCATACCGCCCGTCTTTTGCGGCCATCCATGTCTCAAGTGAGGGTGTGGCCGATGCAAGAAGAATGGGTATGCGCTGGTCATGTGCGCGCCATATTGCTAAATCTCTCGCTGAATAACGAGTTCCCTCTTGTTGTTTGTAGCTTGTGTCATGCTCTTCATCAACAACAATTGCGCGCAAATTTGGCATAGGGGTTAGCGCCGCTAATCTCGTTCCCAAAATGATCTGTGCCTCACCAGTCATTGCCTCATACCAAGCGATACCTCTTTTTTTCTCACTGATGCCGCTATGTAAAACGACCATCTTTTTTTCTGGGAAATATGCTCTAACTCGTCTTTCAAGTTGAGGTGTTAAATTTATTTCTGGAACCAAAAGCAAAACTTGCGCGTTTTTATCGCTGAGGATTTCAGCCAACCAATTTAGAAATACAGCCGTCTTTCCGCTACCAGTTTGTCCTTGCAATAAAATAGCTCTAAAGCCCCTGTTTGGATGATCAAGGCATTCAAGAGCATTTTTCTGCTCCAGATTTAATTGATCCTTCGCAACAAAACCTTCGCTTGTGAGAGCTTTAATATTTTTTTGATTCTTGGTTTTTGCATCTTCTAAAATTTTAGGGATTTTTTCCCAAGTCTCCGCTTTTTTCCACATCTGAGGGATTGTTGGAAGTATGGTTTCCCCAAGCGAGTGAATGTAATACTGACTTGCAAAGTTCATGAGGCGAAGTAAAGCAGGATCTAACGGAGGGAGCGGAGCTACTTTCTCAACATCTTTCAGTTTATTGAAATCATAATCAGAGTGAGCGCTTACTTTAATGACTATACCGATAGCCTTTGACCTAGCAAATGGGATTTCAACTACATTTCCAACTTTTGGTAGAGAGCCTAATTTTTTTTCATCCCATAAATAGTCAAACCCCTGAGCTAAGGGCTTGTCCAAGACAATTTGCACCACTATAGGATTTGACATTTTTAACTTCTAATTTTTGTTTAGCCTGTGGATAACTCTGTGGATATCATCAGACAATTTTGGTTTATAGATGTCTTTTGATGAAAATACATTTTGCACTTATTTTGAGCAGAGTCATATTATTACAATAAAATCAAAGACTTATAAAGTTTAGTAAAGGTATGTTATGACCTTTCTTCTGAATCTCACTGTATTTGAGATTCTCCCCTTATCTGTGCATAACTTTAGAAAAAAACTTCTGGTGAAGTTAGTAATCACTAGGTTTTACTGCTTTGATCTAAGTGCTTTTGAATAAGTAATAACGGATTGAGCCAGAGCGGTAACACTTTCTGGTGGCGTAAATTGTGAAATGCCATGCCCAAGATTAAAGACATGCCCATCAAGGGAATGTAGTCCCGGCTTTAAGGCTGGGGCTGCTGCCAAATCCTCGAGAAGGATTTTTGCTTGTGAAGCAATTTGATTGGGCTCTGAAAACAATATCAAAGGATCTAAATTTCCTTGCAGTGCTAGAGGCTTATGAATATCCAATAATTGTTTTCTAGCGCGACTTAATGACATTGTCCAATCAATCGCAAGAACGTCAGCGCCAACTTGAGCCATATCATTTAACCAAATACTGCCGCCTTTAGTAAACATGATGACTGGAACTTTTCTACCTTCATGCTCACGCGGTAAAAGGGCAATCACTTTTTGCATAGCGGCTAATGACATACGCTGATACCAACCATCTGGCAGCATTCCACCCCAGGTATCAAAAATCATTAAAGCTTGCGCACCAGCCTTCACTTGCTCTATTAAATAAGCAGCTACAGACTGGACATTAACCTCAAGGATATGTTCAAGCAAATCAGGTCGGCTAAACATCATGGTTTTAGCATGACGAAAATCATCAGAGCTTGAACCATCAATCATGTAACAAGCCAATGTCCAAGGGCTACCTGAAAAACCAATCAGTGGAACCCTCTGTTTTCCATTTTGTATTAATGCTTTTCGAATTTCAGAAACAGCATCAAATACGTATTTAAGCTGATCCATGTCAGCAACGCGTAATTTTTTAACTGCTTCTTCTGTGCGAAGAGGTTTATCAAAACTTGGGCCTTCGCCTACAGTAAATTTAAGCCCCAAACCCATTGCATCGGGAATGGTCAGGATGTCCGAAAAAAGGATTGCCGCATCCAATGGATATCGATCCAAAGGTTGAAGCGTAACTTCTGTCGCATATGCGGGATTTTTGGCAAGGCCTAAAAAACTTCCAGCTCTGGCACGAGTAGCGTTGTACTCAGGAAGATAACGACCAGCTTGGCGCATGAGCCAAAGCGGTGTTTGATCAACCGCTTCGCCCAGGCAGGCCCTTAAAAACCGATCGTTTAACAGCAAGGAGAACTAACCCTTACTTTTTACGACGAAAGCGTGCAATAGCAGCCAACTGTGCAGCGGCTAAAGCGAATTCAGACTGGGCCAAAGCCAAGTCAAAATCACTTCCGCGGTTTTGCATTGCCTCTTCAGCACGTTTCTTAGCTTCCAAAGCTTTTGCTTCATCAAGATCATGGCCACGAATAGCAGTATCTGCCAATACGGTAACGCGATCTGGCTGAACCTCTAAATAGCCGCCTGCAACAAATACAAATTCTTCGTCTCCGTCAGCTTTTTCAATGCGAACTGAACCAGGACGAATACGTGTAATGAGAGGTGTATGGCCGCGCAAAATGCCGAGCTCACCACTTTCGCCAGGAAGCGCTACAAACTTCGCTTCCCCGCTGAAAATGGACTTTTCGGCACTGACTACGTCAACGTGAATAGTGGACATAATTTCCCTAGATGAGTTCGATTAAAGCTTTTTAGCTTTTTCGATGGCTTCATCAATTGAACCCACCATATAGAACGCCTGCTCTGGCAAGTGATCTAATTCGCCACTACAAATCATTTTGAAACCACGGATGGTTTCTTTCAATGGGACGTATTTGCCAGGGGAGCCAGTAAACACTTCAGCAACGTGGAATGGCTGTGACAAGAAACGTTGAATTTTGCGAGCACGGGATACGGCTAATTTATCTTCAGGAGACAATTCGTCCATTCCCAAAATTGCAATAATGTCACGCAACTCTTTATAACGTTGCAATGTCATCTGCACATCACGAGCTACTTCATAGTGCTCTTGACCAACTACTTGTGGATCAAGTTGACGGCTGGTTGAGTCAAGTGGATCAACCGCAGGATAGATACCCAAGGCAGCAATATCACGTGACAACACAACTGTTGAATCTAAATGCAAGAAGGTTGTAGCAGGGGATGGATCAGTTAAGTCATCCGCAGGAACATAAACAGCTTGAATAGAGGTTACGGAACCGGTCTTGGTTGAAGTAATACGCTCTTGTAATTTGCCCATTTCTTCAGCGAGAGTAGGTTGATAACCCACAGCAGAAGGCATACGGCCAAGCAACGCTGAAACCTCAGTACCAGCAAGTGTGTAACGATAAATATTGTCAACGAAGAACAAAATATCACGGCCTTCGTCACGGAAAGCTTCAGCCATCGTCAAACCAGTCAACGCAACGCGCAAACGATTACCAGGAGGCTCATTCATTTGACCAAACACCATCGCTACTTTGTCGATAACGTTTGATTCTTTCATCTCGTGATAGAAGTCATTACCTTCACGAGTACGCTCACCAACACCAGCAAACACTGACAAACCAGAGTGTTGCTTAGCGATGTTGTTAATCAATTCCATCATGTTTACGGTCTTACCAACACCAGCACCACCGAATAAGCCAACCTTACCGCCTTTTGCGAATGGGCAAACTAAGTCAATAACCTTAATGCCAGTTTCAAGCAAATCAACAGAAGGAGATAACTCATCAAACTTAGGAGCCGGTTGGTGAATAGCGCGACGCTCTTCAGTAGCGATAGGGCCTGCATCATCAATAGGGCGGCCCAATACATCCATAATACGACCGAGTGTAGCTGGTCCAACAGGAACAGAAATTGGCTTACCTGTAGATTTCACTTCCATACCGCGACGTAAACCA
>Ga0364915_10035_pt3 | contig 42218 bp, 48 predicted proteins | sample ExccelJu500001D4_3_FD_206958 | JGI IMG/M metagenome (GOLD analysis project Ga0364915, IMG submission 206958) | Enriched cells from Trout Bog Lake Hypolimnion, Wisconsin, USA - BchlTB.June25.5000.01.D4 | ecosystem: Environmental > Aquatic > Freshwater > Lake > Hypolimnion/Profundal zone | place... | reverse complement strand
AAGCAAGCCTTTGTCACCCTGAATAAAGAAGATTGCCGCTTTGCATATCGCGATAGCTGCTTTAAGCAACATCCCAATCTCTATATCGTGACAAAGGTCGTTTTTAAAATCCCAAAAAAATGGATGCCTCGTTTAGCCTACGCCGACCTTGCAAAACAATTTTCTCGAAATATCTCCCCAAGCGCTATAGAGATATTTACGGCAGTCTGCGATATCCGAAATAATAAATTGCCAGATCCAAAAGTCATTGGCAATGCTGGCAGCTTCTTTCAGAACCCAATCGTTGATGCCGGTGTTTTTGAAAAGCTATTAGCCTCGCATCCCAATCTTGTCTCCTACCCAGATGCACAGGGCATGCGCAAACTCGCTGCTGGCTGGCTAATTGATCAATGTGGATTCAAAGGCTATCGCGCGGGTTCTGCTGGCGTTTATGAAAAGCAAGCTCTAGTACTAGTAAATCATGGTGGCGCCAATGCAAGCGATATTCTGGCTCTTGCAAATCTTATTCAACAGAAGGTACAAGAACACTTTGGTGTTGTGCTACAGATTGAACCGATTGCCCTATAAGACGACTATGCCCAAGCTTTTCATATCGTTATTACACAAAAAATCTTTGTGTAATAACGAGAAAATTCTGAATAGAGTCATCTCACTCCATGCCCCCAACTAGGCATATTAATAAAGTAGCGCAAAGCTTTTCCTTGGCCCACTGCAAATAACATCCCAGCCTCTACTAGCACAGATAAATCCCTGGTTGCAGTTGCTTTTGAAGTGCCGGTAATTTTGATGTACTTCTCGGCGTTAACGCCACCCAAAAATCCCCCATCACCAGCATCTAATAACTTATTTATTAGTTTTTTCTGTCTTTCATTTAAGTTAACCCGTTCATGCTCAACCCAAAAAGCCGCCTTTTGGATGGCATCATTCATAAAGTCGCAAGATGTTGCACATGCCTGAGCGCAGATACCCGCGAACCAAATCACCCACTCCGATACATCCATATCGCCATGCTGCGCCAAATTGAGGGCATCGTAATAGTCATTTCTTTGGCGTAGCATTTCCTCAGAAAGGCTAAAGAGCTTAATTGGCGAGTTTGCATCTTGGGCCATCGCCATATCCACGATCGCACGTCCAATGCGCCCATTACCATCTTCGAATGGGTGAATACTTTCAAACCATAGGTGTGCAATCGCGGCACGTTCCAAACCATCCAACCGAGCCACCCCCCTACCGGGCGATAATGTACTTGGCTTAGTTTTTTCAAACCACTCTAAAAAATTCTGCATTTCTGACCCCACATGGGCAGATGGCGGCGCCGTGTAATGCACTATCTCTTTGCCCTGTCTGCCACTGACAATCTGCATTGGGTCTTCATGCTCTCTATATTGACCAACTGTAATTTTTCTCAGACTCTGCTCTGCACCAGAAAAAATCGCGCGATGCCACCGGAATAAGACTTCTTGAGTTAGGACCTGTTGATATTGTTTGAGCGCATCTTGTACGATATCCACCAAACCATCTACTCGAACGCTACGTGGAACGTTTTCAGTTTCAAGCTGCACCCCCAGTTTGCGCAAGACTGAGGACCGCACTGATTCTGGATTTAAAAACTCGCCCTCAATAGCCGATGTGGAAATTACTTCCTGGATATAGGCGGACTGAACAAGCTCTTGCGCCCCCCTTAATCCAATTGCATTGGCTTGCCCAAGCACCTCCCCCTGTTTTCTGCGAGCATCCAGCAGAGCATCCCTAACTGCAGGATTTGTAGCTGCAAAATTTGGCCAATCTGCCCTTTGCCAAATGAGGCTGGTACTGCTTTTTAGTGGATTTTTTAAGGTCATGAGCCGTATTTTAGCATATACAGCTCATTTTTTGAGCCGTATATTGCAATTTGGGACTCATAAGGTTTTTAAATGTTAATTTTTGAAAGCTCAATCTGGGCTTCGCCCTCTGCTAAACGCACCTGATAACTAGCGTCTACTTTAAGCTCTTTGGGATTACGCACAGCCTGAAGCATTCCTTTTTCAGCATCCTTGTCTTGCGTGAGAATGACTGCGTAGCCACGCTCTAAGGTGCGCTGTGGATTAAGCATTTCTAATTGAGACTGATAGTGGCCTTGATTACGCTTCCAGCCCTCCACTCTGACCATCCATGCTTGATTGAGGCGCCGTTGCCAATTACCAATTTGCTCGCGCATGCGATCGGGATTAGGCAAGGCATGACTTAACCTGAGTGCCAATTGATCCAAGGTTTGCGCTTCACGCTCAACCCTTTGCGATACGCGCTGTAACAAAGTCTGCGCGATGGCATCCAACTCTTGTAGCATTTGATCTCGTCTTGGCGCAGCCATTTCGGCAGCACCAGTTGGCGTAGGCGCACGCAGATCAGCAACAAAATCGGCAATCGTCACATCAGTCTCATGCCCCACACCACTGACGACCGGTATAGGTGATTTAGAAATAGCGTATGCCAATTTTTCATCATTAAATGCCCAGAGGTCTTCAATGCTGCCGCCGCCGCGCACCAATAAAATCACATCAACCTCTGTCTTGCCTTCTTTGACCTCCGTTGCTGCCGCTTGCAATGCGGCAATCATTCCAGCAGGAGCATCAGGCCCCTGAACCAGGGTCGGATAAATCACAATCGGAATATGTGGCGCCCTTCTCGCAAGCGTACTCAGCACATCTTTTAATGCCGCTGCTTGTGGCGAAGTGACAATGCCAATGGCTCTTGGATGGGTTGGAATATCGCGTTTGCGCTCAGCATCAAACAAACCTTCTTTAGCTAATTTGGTTTTGAGTTTTAAAAAAGCTTCATAAAGACCGCCCATTCCTGCGCGACGCATGCTTTGCACTGTCAGTTGAATATCGCCCCTGGGTACATAAAATCCCAGATTGGCAGCCACTTCCACTAGATCACCCGATTGGGGCATAAATCCAACCTGACTATTGCGACCGCGAAACATGACGCAGCGGATCTGCCCCTCCTCGTCTTTAAGAGAGAAGTACCAGTGCCCGCTGTCATAAGCCTTAAAGTTCGAAATCTCCCCGCTGACCCAAACGGTATCGAAACGCTCTTCCAAAGAGCTAGCAATGGCGCGGTTTAGATCGCCAACACTAAGGATTTCTCTTGATATTTCCGACATTTTTTCTCTTTTATTACACAGTTATCAGGCTTGGGAGAGAATAACTATCCACAGAAGCCTATTTACCCTAAGGCCAGTCGTCTTAAGTAAGCATTCGCTTACCCAAAACGTCTGATAAATCCAACAGATAATCTCTATATCATTGATTTATATGAAGATATTTTAACCCTCATGAAGGTTATTTCCGACCTCTTCAAGCCAATTTCACCATTAATCAAGGACTTACAGTGCTCTATGCAAAAAGTTTTACACAGAGTTATCCACAGGATCGCTTTCTTAAAAGCACTTCTCAATTCAGCTAAAGTACTGCTCTTATGTACTCCATCTTACTGTCAGCTGGCTGGCCTATTTGGCCCCTCCTCATTATCTCGATTCTGGGCTTAGCTATTGCCATCGAACGCGCTTGGTATCTGCGCCAAGTCAATGTGCTACCCAAAGCAGCTCTCGAGACCGCTTTTATCCTGGCAAATCAGATCTCAAAACAAAAATCGATTAATGAGGCTCAAATCAGCCAATTGGCCCAAAGCGCCCCGGCAGCCCCACTATTAGCCTGCGTGCTACTAGAAAAATCAGTCAATCACAATGCTGATGCCGCTTTGGAAGAAATTCAGGCAGTAGCTCAAGGGACTTTCTTAAAGTTAGACCGCTACCTAGGCGCCCTAGCGACCATTGCGACAGTTGCGCCACTGCTCGGACTTTTTGGCACCGTCATCGGCATGATCGAAATCTTTGGCAGTCAAGGCGCCGTTGCCGGCAATGTTGGCAGCCCTCAGCAACTGGCTCACGGCATTTCAGTGGCGTTATACAACACTGCTTTTGGATTGCTGATTGCCATCCCCGCATTAGCAGCGTGGCGTGGTTTGCGTGCCATGGCCAATCAACGCCAACGCGAATGCGAAGAATTCACCAGGCAAATTTTTAAGAAGCTGTACCCAAGCAACTCATGAGTTGGTTGAGCGCTCATCAAAGCAAGCGAAACGGCTTCACACTCGGTGCGGCAAATGCCAATAGCGCCCACATAGAGCCGGAGATCAATCTCATCCCATTTATTGATGTGCTTTTAGTGGTGCTGATTTTCTTAATGATCTCTACCACCTTCACGCGCTATCAAGAATTGGCTATTACTTTGCCAACCGCCAGCGGTATGGAGAATCAAAGTGAAATAAAGCAAATTCACATTGCCGTGAGTCGTGATGGGCGCTACGCTATCAATGGCAAAATCACCAATCAAGATCAATTAAGCAATGCACTTGGTCAGCTTACCCAAAACAGCGTCAACCAAGATGGCGGCCCCAGCATGCAAGTGAACATTGACGCCGATGCCCGTGCATCACACCAAGCAGTGATGAGCGCCCTGGAAGCTGCGCGTGACGCCAATCTCACCAACATTGTCTTTAGCAGTCAGTCTAGCGGTCAATCCAAAAAGTAAATTGACCATGTCTTTAGCTAATCACTTTCGCAAGGCGCCCAAATTTTGGGAGCGGCGTGGGCCAACCAGTCTATTGTTGTGGCCTCTATCCTGGATCTACGGATTAGTCCTGCGCGTTCGCAAACTTAGTAGCGATCTTCGTATCTTCAATACAAAATCTATCGCAGTTCCCGTCATCATCGTGGGCAATATTCGCGTTGGCGGAACCGGCAAGACACCAATTGTGATTGCATTGGCAGAAAAATTACATGCCTTAGGTTGGAAGCCTGGAATCATTTCACGCGGGTACGGCACCAAAGGCAATCAAGCCATAAACACACCAACACAAGTCACTAGTAATTCAGACCCAAGCATCGTGGGTGATGAGCCCGTGCTCATTGCTATGCGCACACATAATCAATTTCCAATTTGGGTTTATCCAAAACGCACCAAAACGGTTGCGGCCCTCTTAAAACAAAACCCCGCCGTAAATGCGATCATTAGCGATGATGGCTTACAACACGCTGGACTGTCTCGCTGGCCAGCCAGAGAAGGCGGCAGAGATATTGAATTTGTCGTGCGTGATGAACGTGGCGAAGGTAATCGCTTCTTATTGCCAGCGGGTCCATTGCGCGAGCCCGCAATCCGCGAGCGTGATGCTACTCTGATGACAGCAAGCAGAACATTAAAAACTGGTGAAACCCCAGAGTATTTTTTAGGGCGCCGTGCGTTTACTTTGAGTCCGCAATTGGGCTTGGCTTATCAGCTGAATCATTCAAGCAATCAACAATCTCTTGAAAGTATTGCCGAGCAATACCCGGGCAATAAAAGCACGAAAGCGATTACGGCCATTGCAGCCCTGGGTAATCCACAACGCTTTTTTGACGCAATCGCCAAACATGGTGTTATTGCCAAATGCATTCCCTTGCCCGATCACAGCACCTACACGAATACGTTTTTTGGCAGCATTGATGCCAAATGCATCCTCATTACTGAAAAGGATGCCGTAAAATGCACTGGTATCACTGATGAGCGTATTTGGGTTGTGCCGATGTCAGTAACCATTTCCGATACGCTCTCAGAGTGGATCCAATCGATATTGCAAAGACCAGACCCAAATCAATACACCTTATAAAGCTATCAAATTCAAGGATTAATCATGGACAAACGCTTACTCGAAATTCTGGTTTGCCCCTTATGCAAGAGTCCTGTGCATTTGGATTCCGTAAAACAAGAACTCATTTGCAAAGCAGATCGTCTAGCCTATCCAATTCGCAATGACATTCCCGTCATGCTAGTAGATGAAGCGCGCAGTCTCGAGGCTCACGAGATCGCTTAAGTACCGCCCACAATATGAATGCCTCGCCCAAGACCCCTGAATTTCTCGTTGTGATTCCTGCGCGTCTTGGATCGACTCGCTTGCCTCGGAAGCCCTTAGCAGACATTCATGGAAAACCAATGGTAGTGCGTGTTGCCGAACGCGCCATGCAGTCTGCAGCACAAAGTGTGATCGTTGCTACCGATTCACCAGAAATCCAAGCAGCTTGTGATGAACATCGCATTGAGTGCTTGCTCACTCGTGATGATCACCCGACTGGTACAGACCGAATCGCAGAAATTGCCCAGCAACTAAAACTGCCTGACAACGCGCTTGTCGTCAACGTACAAGGCGATGAACCTTTGATTCCACCAGAGTTGATTAATCAAGTTGCCCAAGCATTGTCAGACCATCCATCTTGCGCCATTTCCACTGTAGCTGTAGTTATCCAAGATCTGGCGGAGCTTGCCAACCCCAATGTGGTTAAAGTGGTACTCAACCGCTCGGGCGAGGCTATGTATTTCTCCAGAGCCACCATTCCCTTTATAAGAGACGCTGCGACTCAGGCATCAATAGAGCACCTACGCCACCTTGGCATCTACGCCTACCGAGCAGACTTTTTGCAAGCCTACAGCCGACTAGAGCCAGCGCCACCCGAACAAGCCGAAGCTTTAGAGCAATTACGCGCCCTCTGGAATGGCTATCGTATTCAGGTTCATGTGGCTTCAAAAGCGCCCCCAGCAGGAGTTGATACCCCAGAGGATCTAGAACGCATTCGCTCAGGCTGGAACGCTTAAAAACCAATTTTGGCCTAGTTTTGCCTCTCGGGGATAATCCTAGGGAGAAGTCCCGAGTGAGGCAGTAAAAATACGGGACAATTAAAAGTCTTCTAAGGGGAAAACAATGCGGTTAATTCTGCTCGGTGCACCAGGTGCTGGAAAAGGCACTCAAGCGCAATTCATTTGCGAAAAATTTGCTATTCCACAAATTTCGACTGGCGACATGTTACGCGCTGCCGTTAAAGCAGGCACAGAGCTGGGTATTGCCGCTAAAAAAATCATGGATGCTGGTGGTCTTGTTTCCGATGACATCATCATCGGCTTAGTAAAAGACCGCCTAACCCAAGCTGATTGCAGCAAAGGCTATCTCTTTGATGGTTTCCCAAGAACTATTCCACAAGCGCAAGCCATGAAAGATGCTGGCGTGCCGATTGATTACGTTCTAGAAATCGATGTGCCCTTTGATGCCATCATCGATCGCATGAGCGGTCGTCGTGTTCATCCAGCCTCAGGCCGCACCTATCACATCACATTTAATCCACCTAAAGTGGAAGGTAAAGATGATGTCACTGGCGAAGCTTTGATTCAGCGTGATGATGACAAAGAAGAAACTGTACGCAAACGTTTGCAGGTATACAACGATCAAACTCGTCCGCTGGTGGAGTATTACTCAAGCTGGGCCGCTCAAAGTAGCTCTAGTGAAAAGGTAAAGGCACCCGCTTACCGCAAAGTCAGCGGCACCGGTAATGTTGATGACATTACCAGCTCCATCTTTGCAGTTTTAAAATAAATTGGTGGCAAAAAAAGCCTTAATCATTGGCATTACCGGCCAAGATGGCGCCTACTTAGCAAAGCACCTACTTGAAAAGGGGTATGAAGTCATGGGATCATCACGCGATGTGATGGCCTCCTCCTTTGGCAATCTCCAAAGTCTTGGCATTCGCGACAAGCTTAAGCTCGTTTCAGTATCGATTAATGATTTCCGCAGTGTCTTTAATGCAATTCAGTTATTTAATCCCGATGAGATTTACAACCTAGCCGGTCAAACTTCCGTTGGACTCTCCTTTGATCAACCGGTTGAAGCGATCGAAAGCATTGCCATTGGCACTCTCAATATTTTAGAGGTCATTCGATTGCAAAATCGACCTGTGCGTTTTTATAACGCCGGCTCAAGCGAATGTTTTGGCGACACTGGTGATACAGCCGCCAATGAGCACACGCCCTTTGCCCCGCGTAGCCCATATGCTGTTGCCAAATCTACCGCTAAGTGGCTAATCAATAGTTATCGAGAGTCCTATGGCCTTTATGCCTGCACAGGTATTTTGTTTAACCATGAGTCACCACTTCGTCCAGAGCGATTTGTAACACAAAAAATTATTGCTGGTGCTGCGAAAATTAAAGCTGGTGAATTAAGCAAACTGCAACTCGGAAATTTAGATATTTCTCGTGACTGGGGCTGGGCACCTGAATACGTGCAAGCCATGTGGCTCATGATGCAATTGGACAAGCCCGATGACTTTGTGATTGCTACTGGCAGAAAAGAATCGCTCAAGTATTTTGTTGCGAAGGCGTTTGAGTATTTTGATTTAGATTGGCAGAAATACATTGAAATCGAACCTGGATTTTTTAGACCCAATGAAATTGTCTCAAGCGTAGGCAACCCTCAAAAAGCGATTGAAATCTTGGGTTGGTCAAAACCAACAGATATCGATGGCGTCATCAAAATGATGTGCGCAGCGCAAGCCCAAAAATACCCAAATTAATTACACCCAAGAGTCGGCTAAGATTTACTTCAGCTCTTTAAGAGCGCTCTCAAAAGACTCAATGTCTTCAAAGCTTCTATAGACAGATGCAAAACGAATGTAAGCCACCTTATCCAGGCGCTTCAGTTCGCGCATGACGAGTTCACCAATACGCTCACTGGCAATTTCTTTTTCACCAAGGCTCAACAGCTTTTCTTCGATACGCGCAATGGATTCATCTACCGATGCCGCGGAAACGGGGCGCTTACGCAGTGCCAATTTAAGCGAGCTTGCCAACTTCTCATGACTGTACTCAACGCGGCTACCATTCTTTTTAACAATCGATGGCAGAGCTAACTCTGCATGCTCGTAAGTGGTGAAACGCTTGTCGCAACTAGCACAGCGGCGGCGGCGGCGAATCGTATCGCCCTCATCCGATATTCGAGTGTCTAAAACTTGGGTATCGTCGTTATGACAGAATGGACAGCGCAATGATGGCTTTCTTTTTAGATTCGCTTAGCCGTAAACCGGAAAGCGCTTAGTCAATTCAGTAACCTGCGCGCGCACTTTGGCAATATTGTCAGCGTCGTTCGGATTGTCCAATACATCAGCAATGAAGTGCCCAACTTGACGAGCTTCAGATTCTTTGAAACCACGCGTAGTCATCGCTGGTGAACCCAAACGAATGCCACTGGTCACCATTGGTTTTTCTGGATCATTTGGAATGCCATTCTTGTTACAAGTGATATGAGCTTCACCTAATACACGCTCAGCTTCTTTACCAGTCATCTTCTTGGCACGCAAATCTACCAACATCACGTGTGAGTCAGTGCCGCCAGACACGATGCGCAAGCCACGCTCAATCAAAGTCTCAGCCAAAGCTTTAGCATTGGCAACGACTTGCTTTTGGTAATCCTTGAAGCCGGGCTCTTGCGCTTCTTTGAAGGCCACTGCTTTAGCAGCAATCACATGCATCAAAGGACCGCCCTGCAAGCCTGGGAACACGGCGGAGTTAATCGCTTTCTCGTGCTCGGCTTTCATCAAAATAATGCCGCCACGCGGGCCACGCAAACTCTTGTGAGTCGTTGAGGTAACGATATCGGCATGCGGCACTGGGTTTGGATAAACACCTGCAGCGACAAGGCCTGCATAGTGCGCCATATCAACCATAAAAATCGCGCCCACTTCTTTGGCCAATTTTCCAATGCGTTCAAAATCAATCTTCCTGGAATAGGCAGAAGCACCAGCAATAATCAATTTTGGTTTGTGTTCACGAGCCAAACGCTCCATTTGCTCGTAGTCAATTTCTTCATCTTTATCTAAGCCGTACGCAATCGGATTAAACCACTTGCCACTCATGTTCAAAGCCATACCATGAGTTAAATGACCACCTTCAGCCAAACTCATTCCCATGAAGGTATCGCCCGGTTTTAAGAAGGCCAGAAAAACAGCTTGGTTTGCAGAGGCGCCGCAATGGGGCTGAACGTTTGCTGCCTCAGCGCCAAAAAGAGCCTTCACGCGATCAATCGCCAATTGCTCAGCCACGTCAACGAACTCACAACCGCCGTAATAACGCTTGCCTGGATAGCCTTCTGCGTACTTATTGGTCAACTGGGAGCCTTGGGCTTCCATAACGGCTGGTGAGGTGTAGTTCTCAGAAGCAATAAGCTCAATATGGTCTTCTTGACGCTTATTTTCGTTCTGAATCGCAGCCCAAAGTGCGGGATCGGTTTTGGCTAAAGTGTTTTGACGGTCAAACATGGTGATAATCCTGAATAAGTTGGATTGCTTAAGTAAAATCAACCTACATCATACAAAATCCCCCATGACCCCTACTCAAGACCTCTCTTTTCTCTCTCTAGTCCTCAATGCCAGTCTATTAGTCCAGTTAGTAATGCTGCTATTACTAGGCATGTCCATCGCCTCCTGGACCATTATTTTCAAAAAGGGTGCGGTGCTCAGGGGGGTTCGTAACGACACGGAGCGCTTTGAGCGCGACTTTTGGTCTGGCGGTGACCTGAACACATTACTTGAAGCGTCCTTACGCAACAAGAGCAGCAGCGCTGTTCTGGAGCACATTTTCGAAGCCGGCATGCAGGAATTCATGAAATTACGTGAAATCGATGCTGCCCGCCGCGCTATGAAAGCCACCTACCAACGTGAAATGGACGTTTTAGAGGCAAATCTCCCCTTCCTAGCTTCAGTCGGCTCGGTTTCTCCATATATTGGCCTGTTTGGCACAGTCTGGGGCATCATGCATGCCTTCCGTGGCTTGGCCAACGTCCAGAACGCCACTTTGTCAGCGGTCGCCCCCGGCATTGCTGAAGCGCTTGTCGCAACTGCAATTGGCTTGTTCGCAGCAATCCCAGCGGTAGTCGCTTACAACCGCAATGCCACCGATGTCGATCGACTCGCGATTCGTTTTGAAACCTTCATTGAAGAATTCACTAATATCTTGCAACGTCAAGGCACAGGCAAATAAGCATGGCCGGTTCAAACTCTTCACTTAGAGGCTCTCGTAAACGTCGGGTAATGTCCGACATCAATGTAGTTCCCTACATTGATGTGATGCTGGTATTGCTGGTGATCTTTATGGTCACTGCGCCCATGGTAAATCCCGGCGTTGTCAATCTGCCAACCGTTGGCGGCGCCAAGATACAAGCCTTACCACCGGTATTTTTAACCATCGATGCCAATGAGAATGTCGTTGTGCGTAAAGATGGTGAGCCTACACAAACTTTAAATAAATTTGAGTTAGGTGCTTTTGCCCGTTCACAAGCAGAAAATTCTGCAGACCAGGCCGTTGTTGTGGCTGCTGATAAATCCATCAAATATGAAGTGGTGATGGAGGTGATGTCTAAGCTCAAAGAAAACGGCGTCAAGCGCGTTGGCCTTGCAGTCAAAAGTCAATAAATACGGCTCGCACAAATCGCCCATTTTCAATTCATGATCAGCGCGCAACTCCAGCAAATGCCATTCATGCGAAACACAAGAGCTAAAAAAGTGAGCAACAAGCGCGCCTTCGCTTATTCACTTTTAGCGCACTTAGGTTTACTCGCATTTCTGATGATTGGTATTAACTGGCGCACCAGCACGCCTGCAGGTGTTGAAGTGGAGTTATGGGATGCCTCTGTACCAACAGAAGTAGTAAAAGAGCCAGAACTCAAAACGGAAGTTAAAGAAGAAGCGGCGGATATTGCCCTCAAGAAAAAGAAACTCGAAAAAGAACCTCCAAAAAAAGAAGTGGTGAAAGAAACGCCTAAACCTCCACCACCAGTCAAAGCACCAGCACCTAAAGAAGCCGCTAAAAAGGTAGAGCCTCCTAAAAAGGTTGAGCCCGTCAAAGCTCCTGCACCAGCTGCTAAAGCCCCTTCCGCAGCTGAAGCTAAGGCCAATGCAGCAGCAGAAAAAATACGCGCTGATCAGTTGGCTCGCCTACGCGCAGCGGCAGGCGCAGAAGGCGGTAGTGGCGGCACATCTGGCGCCGGTGTTGGCGGTGGTGGTAACGCACCCCCAGGCTGGACCGATAAAGTGATTAAAAAAGTGAAGCCGCTGATCGTCTTTAATCCTGAATCAGTGGGCGGCAATCCTGCTGCAGTAATTAAGGTGACTCTTGCACCAGATGGCGCCATCTTAAGTACAAGCATTTTGACCTCCAGCGGCAACGCAGGCTGGGATCGCGCGGTACTGTTAGCGCTGACTCGTGCTGAAAGTTTGCCAAAAGATGACAATGGCAAAATTCCACAACGCGAAGTAAAACTTACTTTTAAACCCAGGGACTAAAGCATGCTGCAATTTGCAAAGAAATTATTTTCCACCAGCATTTTAGGATTGATGTTGTGCTGCCTTGGATTTGTAAATTGCGCATCGGCTCAAATGAATATTGAAATCACAGGCGTGGGTCAATCGCTGTACCCCATCGCCGTGATGCGCTTCAAGGATGAGAACAAACTTCCTACGAGCGTTACTGAAATTATTCGCCAGGACTTAGCGCGCAGCGGTTACTTCAAAAACACCGAGAATGGCAATGCCAGTGAAAGTGATGAAGGCACGCCAAACTACAAATCCTGGGCAGCTCGTGGTGCTGATGCCTTGGTTGTTGGCTCTGTAGTACAAACAGGTTCTTCTCAATTTGACATTCATTACAAGCTCTTTGATATTCCCAAGAATCAAGGTCTGGGCGGATTAAACCTTACCTCCAGCGCAGATAATTTACGTGCAGTGGCCCATAAAATTGCAGATGACATCATCCTCAAATTACTTGGCGAGCGTGGCATCTTCTCCACAAGACTGTCATACGTGATCAAAGAAGGTAAGCGCTATCGTTTAGTAATTTCGGATGCGGATGGTCAAAATATTCGCAATGCACTTAATAGTGCGGAACCGATTATTTCTCCATCATGGTCGCCCGATGGCAAGAAAGTGGCTTACGTTTCTTTTGAGGATCGCAAACCCGTCATCTACGTTCATGAGCTCGCCACTGGTCGTCGTATTGCCCTCTCCAATCAAAAGGGAAATAACAGCGCACCCGCTTGGTCGCCTGACGGCAAACAGCTAGCTATCTCTTTATCGCGCGATGGCAACACTCAAATCTACGGTATTAATGCCGATGGCACTGGATTGCACCGCTTAACTCGTGGCTACACGATTGATACTGAGCCCCAATACTCGCCTGATGGTCGCTATATTTATTTCACTAGTGACCGCGGGGGAAATCCGCAGATCTACCGCATGAGTGCCGATGGAGAACAGGTCGAAGGCGCCAAGCGCATCACTTACAAGCAAGGCTTTGTAACCTCACCTCGCATTTCACCAGATGGAAAATATTTAGCCTATATCGCTAACATTGGTGGCGCCTTCAGGCTCTATATACTCAATTTAGCCACCGGGGATTCTCAAGCCCTGACCGATGACTCTAGCAATGAATCGCCCTCATTTGCAGCCAATGGTCGCTATATCCTTTACTCAACCAAGGTCAATGGCAAGCGAGTGCTAGCAGCAGTCTCGGTAGATGGCAACTCCAAGCAGGTGCTCAGCATCCCAGGATCTGATGTTCGTCAGCCCTCCTGGGGTCCTTTCATGGACTGAGTTCTTTTACAAGAACCTAGATTTGATCAGCACCTTGCAGGCTCTTGGGGGCATAATATTGGCTATTAGTTTATTTAGTTACTCAGTTTGTAGGAAAAAGGAAAGATCATGAAGATTTCTATCGCACGCCGTGCAGCAACATTGGCACTTTTTGGGGCAACCGCACTACTGCTATCCGCTTGCTCTAGCGTCAAATTAGATGATGTCGATGGCGATAGCGCCAATGGTGGCAGCGGCAAATTTGGCTCGCAGCCTTGGAATGACCCACAAAGCCCTCTGTATGAGCGTAGCGTTTACTTTGGCTTTGATGAATACACCGTTCAGACCAAATATCAAAAAATGTTGTCTGCTCACGCTAGTTATTTAAAGGCCAATACAAAACAAAAAGTCATTATTCAGGGCAATACCGATGATCGCGGTACAACCGAATACAACCTAGCTTTAGGTGAGCGCCGTTCAGATGCAGTTCGCAAATCATTGAACTTGATGGGTGTTTCTGACGACCAAATGGAAGCGGTCAGCTTTGGTAAAGAAAAGCCAAAAGCTGAGGGTGATAACGAAGCCGCTTGGGCTGAAAATCGTCGCGCAGACATTGTTTACATCGCAAACTAAATGAAGAAGCCTTCATTCTCTTTTAAACAAACGCTCTCAGGAGCGTTTTGTTTAAGTGCTACCGTCATTTTCTTAACTGCCTCCAGCAATGCTTGGGCACTCTTCTCCGATGATGAGGCGCGCAAAGCAATTTTAGACTTGCGTAAGTCTCTAGCTACTACGCAAATGGAATTACAAAATCAAATTGAAAAGCTCAAAACTGACAACGCTGAGTTACGTGGCAAGATAGAAGAGCTCGAGAAACAAGGCGAAGACATTAGCAGCAGTCAAAAAACCTACTATCAAGATCTCGATAACCGCCTAGGTAACTTTGAACCGAAGACTGAAACCGTTGAAGGAATTACCGGAACCGTTCAGCCAGGGGAAAAAAAAGCTTATGACGATGCCCTAAAGGCATTTCAGGCCGGAAATCTCAAGAAGGCAGATGAGGCCTTCACTGCGTTTGCCAACAAATACTCTAAGAGCCCCTATTTACCTTTAGCGCTCTATTGGGGTGGCAATAGCAAATACGCAAACAAAGATTACGCGGGCGCCATTAACCAGTTGCAATCTCTGATTAAGAAATTTCCGAACCATCCCCGCATTCCTGCAGCGATGGTGACTTTAGGAAACTCCCAACTCGAGAGTGGCAACAAAGCGGCCGCTAAGAAAACTTTCAGCGAGGTCGTTTCCAAATATCCAGATACAGATGCTGCAAAAGATGCCAAACAACTGTGGGCAACCATTAAGTAGTCATTAAAAATGTCCACATTGACTGCTGCTTTTCAGAATATTGCGCCACGCACACCCAATGCACCGGCAGTCATTCTTTTTTCTGGCGGCCTAGACTCCACCACCATTCTGGCATTGGCTAAAGACTTAGGTTATGCGCCTTATGTGCTTTCTGTTGGTTATGGGCAAAGACATTCCTCTGAATTAGCTGCCGCCAAACATATTGGGAAGAAGATGGGTGTCGTGCGCCATGAGATTGTGAACTTAGACCTTACCCGCTTTGGTGGTTCAGCTCTAACTGATGCTTCGATTGCGGTACCAACCGTCCCCGGTAAAGATAAAGAAATTCCAGTTACTTATGTACCTGCTCGCAACACAATCTTGCTATCACTCGCTTTAGGCTGGGCGGAATCTCTTGGCGGTTTAGATATTTTTTATGGCGCCAATGCGGTTGATTACTCGGGCTATCCAGATTGTCGCCCAGAGTATGTGGAATCATTTGAAAGAATGGCCAACCTAGCCACCAAAGCTGGGGTAGAAGCAATCAATAACGAGAATCGCTTTCGCGTACATGCCCCCATCATTGGCATGAGTAAGTCCGAGATCATTCAACTTGGCGCAACTCTCGGCGTGGATTACTCGCAAACGGTTTCCTGCTATCAAGCCAATGATCTAGGGGAAGCTTGCGGAGAGTGTGAATCTTGCAGACTAAGGCAAGCGGGCTTTAAAGCTGCTGGTGTAATTGATCCAACCAGATATCGTAAATAGACTTAAAAAATCAGGCTATTTTTCATGCGTCAGACTGTTGAATGAGGCTTTCAGCCGGCAATCGCTTCCTTTGGTACTAAAAACTAGCCTTGCGCTTGATTCATCATCCTGGCTACATAACGCGCAATTAAATCCACTTCAAGATTCACGGCATCGCCTTGCTGTAGATTACCCAGTGTGGTGTTTTGCAAAGTATGGGGAATGATGTTGATGTCGACGATGCAGGTATTAGCCAGATCTTCGGTTTGATTGACCGTTAGTGAAACACCATTCACTACGATGGAACCTTTGTAAGCCAAAAAAGCAGCAAGCGCTTTAGGAGCCTCAATTCTAAGAAGCCAAGAACCATAGGTATCTTGAGCGACGGCCGCGAAGTGGGCAACCTTACCTATGCCATCAACATGTCCACTTACTAAATGACCGCCAAGGCGATCATTGAGGCGCATAGCCTTCTCAAGATTCACTGGGCCAATAGCATCTAAGCCAACAGTCTTGGATAAAGACTCTCGAGAAATATCCAAGCTAAAGGTGTTACCTTCAATTTTGGTAGCTGTCATACAGGCGCCTTGAATCGCAATGCTATCGCCCAAAGCAACATCATCTAAGTAATTGGCAGGCACCTCAATTTGAAGATGCAGCCCATCGCCCGCAGGGCTTGTGCTTTTAATCTTGCCAACGGCAGTAATAATTCCAGTAAACATAGAGGGGATTTTATTCCTTAAGCCGAATATAGTTTAACGAGGCGCAAACGCATATCAGAACCAAATATCTTCTGGTCAATGATTTGCCAATCTTGTCGTTGCTCTAGGGCGGTCAGAGGCGAGATGTTTGCCATGCCAATACCGTCACCCATAAAGAAAGGCGCGTAATAGAGTAATAACTCATCCACACAATTTTCACGAAGCAAGGATCCATTTAATTTGAAGCCCGCCTCCACATGAATCTCATTCATCTCACGCTCTTTAGCAAGATAGGAAAATAGTTTTGGCAAATCCACTTTGCCATTTTCATTAGGCAAAGCGAGCACCTCAATGCCGCGTGCAACAAATGCTTTAGCAGACTGCTCTTTTTGAGGCGTATTGATTTTTCCACAAACCAGAATGACGCCTGATTGCTTAAGGTTTTCTAAAACTTTGGAATCTACTGGGGTCTCCAGTTTTGAATCGACGATGATGCGCCAAGGCTGACGCTCGGTCTGGACATCGCGTACGTTCAAGGTCGGGTTGTCTTCTTTAACCGTACCCACCCCAGTCAGAATAGCGCAGGCTTGAGCGCGCCAGTGATGTCCATCAGCCCGCGCTATAGATCCAGTAATCCACTGGCTACTGCCATCCGGCAAAGCAGTCTTGCCATCTAAGCTTGCTGCAACCTTCAAACGAACCCATGGCACACCTCGAGTCATCCTGGAAATAAAAGCGCGATTCAAAGCCTCGGCCTCACCTTGTAATAAACCACAGCGTACTTCAATGCCCGCAGTCTTCAATTGTTCTAAACCTTTGCCAGCCACCAAGGGATTGGGATCCGACATGGCAACAATTACCAAAGCCGGCTTTGCAGCAACCAAAGCATTAACACAAGGGGGCGTTCTACCGATGTGGCTGCAGGGCTCTAAAGTCACATACACTGTTGAGCCCTCAGGATTAAATCCATTCTTAACCGCATCCGCAAGAGCTTGGACTTCAGCATGAGCGCCGCCAACTTGCTGGGTATTACCTTTACCGATCAACTTGCCATCTTTCACAATCACACAGCCGACCCTTGGATTGGGGTTCGATAAATAAAGTGATTTAGCGGCCTGGGCTAAAGCCTGACTCATAAATTCGTGGTCTAAAGCGGTATACATACCAGTATTAAAACCGATTACTGGACTACAGCGGTAAATCTGGATTTATCTACAAGATTTAGCATCCGCATGAGGGTCGCAAACTCTCCAGCGACCACCACTTCCCAGAATCAAATGCCTCTCGAGATCTTGGTCCTTTGTATGTCCCAAAATTAAGCGATTTGCCACAAAGCCACCTTGCGCAGTTTTAGCGGCACCAGCAGCATTAAAGAGGATCGCGCGTTGATTAGAGTTGGGCCCACTAAATTGTTTACCACCATCCTTAATAAAAACAGGCGCAATGCTTTCCTGCATGAACCAAATCCTCTCGGCACAAGGTTTTGTACTACAGATACCTCGGACTTCCCAGCCGCTGTTCCAGTCGTTCTGAAATCGTGGGGCGATATACACCGCCTCGCCTAAAAGCAAGGCCTGTTGACGAGCAAAGTGGGTGTGCGCAATAAAACGTCGCGCAAGAGTTTCGATCTCCCGGCTCGCCACTTGATACTGCAACATAGGTATAGTGATCATTATTGAAATAGCCACAATCAAAATAACCGTCATCAATTCAAGCAAACTTCCGCCATGGTCTTTAATCATCGCTCTTTAAATACCTGACGCCAGCTCAAGCGGTTTAAGTTGCCAGACGCATCATCTAGATGCACCACCGACTCCAGAACGACGCGGCCACTTGTTGAAATCTTCCACAATTGCTTGCCAACTGATTGCACGACACATGTCTGCGATGGCGGTACGGTCATATTGGAAATATTTTCTTCGCATTCCAGAAGTGCTTCCTCGGCTTGAATAAAATCCGCCTGGCTTGATTTGATGGTCTGAGTAGCAACAATCTCGAGACTAGTCATCCGCTGCAGATAACCTACTAGCGATGCCATTAGAAGCAATAAAGACAAGACCCAGGCAATGATCAAGGGAGGTTTCGGCTTGCATAAATACGACTAAATTCTGCGGTGGATTTACCGAGCTCCATGTGAACTGTCACCTTGAATAATTTTTGCCCACTACCACCTGGCAATATCTCGCCAATACTTAAATGGCTCACTCCATTCATTAAGGTCGTATTTTGCAAGCGCCCATGTCGATCAAGTGACTGGCACATTAATGATCCGCCTTTAACGCGACTTCCTTTTGGCGGATTAGCTTGGCGCTCAAGTAAAAATCCCTGATGAGCAAGACCATTTTTAGTTCGTTCGGGCTTCAGCACATTTCCGATGCAATCAAAATCAATTCCGTCGGAAATTTCATGTTTTATGAAAAGAGTATCGGAGCGATTTAAGCCAACACCTTTCTGAATTTCCAATGACTCTTGTGTTGAATTCTTGGGTCTTTTGAGATTAGATGATTTCCCATTGACGTAGCCAGCCATCCGAATAGCTCGTCCAATCAGTTCGAGTGCTCGCTCGGCCTCAGCAGTTGCTAATTGAGATTGTTCCAATTGGACCTGCTTGACCAGCATTTCACCGCCCACCTTTAGAAGTGGGCCGATGAGCATGAGGCAGAGCACCATTCCGACGAGGCATTCGAGCAGATTCACTGATAGGCCCTTTTTTAGTATTTGAGTTTCATGTTGATCAAACTCCTGCCGCAACTGTCTTCGCTGCTCTTGAGCCTTTCCATGCCGTAGCACTAAGCCCTGGTAAGCATCGAATGCAGTCACTCCAAGACCCGCAATCAAACTCATTGCCAGCAGCGCTTCTAGCAAAACAAAGCCGTGATCACTTGGAGGAGTTAAAAATCGAGACATTGCTGATCTTCCCAGCTAGATACCCCGGCCTCATAGACCCTATAGAGACCAAAGCCATCAGAAAGAACGCATATTGCGCCGTCGTCCGCCTACAAAGAGCTCCTCAGCTTAAAATAGGAGGCTATGCCAAATAAACTCGCTCCAACCCAAGAAATCATTGCTGAACTTCGCTCTGGCAAGATGGTGATCTTGGTTGACGAAGAAGATCGTGAAAACGAGGGTGATCTCGTCATCGCTGCGGATTATGTCAGCCCAGAGGCTATTAATTTCATGGCTAAATATGGTCGTGGCTTGATTTGCTTAACCCTAACGCGTGAACGCTGCCAACAATTGAACTTGCCCCTCATGGTGCGTGATAACGGCACCTCCATGGGCACGAACTTCACCGTATCGATTGAAGCTGCTAGCGGTGTCACTACTGGTATTTCTGCGGCCGATCGCGCCCATACAATTTCTGTTGCAGTCGCCCCCAATGCCAAGCCAAATGATTTAGTTCAGCCTGGACATATTTTTCCATTGATGGCCCAGCCTGGCGGGGTATTGATTCGCTCTGGCCATACTGAAGCAGGTTGCGATTTGGCAGCCCTCGCTGGCTGCTCTCCCACTTCCGTCATTTGTGAAATCATGAAAGACGATGGCACGATGGCTCGCTTGCCAGACTTACTCGAGTTTGCCAAAGAGCATCAATTAAAGATTGGCAGTATTGCCGACTTAATTCAATATCGCAGTCAACACGAAAGCATCGTGGTGCGCGAAGGCGAAAGGGAGTTTGCAACACCCTGGGGAAATTTTCAGGGAATCATCTATCGCGATACACCGAGTTCTTGTATCCATATTGCGCTTGTCAAAGGCAAGCCATCTGAAAATGAAGAAACCTTTGTACGGGTTCACGAACCTCTGACAGTTTTAGACTTTTTAGAGGCCAAAACCAGCACGCATTCTTGGCCACTTGCGCAAGCTTTACAAGAAATCGCCAAAGCCCCAACTGGAGTGGCAGTTCTCTTGAATGCGTCGGGTGTTGCAGCTCCCGGTGATGTTGATTGGTTGGCGCAATTTAAAAAACTCAATGGCATGGATCAGCAAGTGGAGAAACCACTTGCTCGCAAAACCGATTTCCGTAGCTACGGTATTGGCGCACAGATTCTGAAAGATCTTGGCGTTGGCAAAATGCGTTTGCTGGCCAACCCCGCTCCGACTCCTAGCCTCTCGGGCTATAAATTAGAAGTGACTGGTCATTTACCATTCACCCAGACAAAGTAATTCCCTAATGAATAAAGCATACTCATCATGAGCAATCAAATTAACAATACAGGCGTGGGCGTTTTAGAAGCAGACCTCACAGGACAAGACTTTCGCATTGGTATTGTTCAAGCGCGATTTAATGAAGAACACTGTGTTGCACTGAGCAATGCCTGCATTAAAGAGTTGATCAAACTGGGTGTAGCTCAAGAAGATATTCGTTTGGTAACCGTTCCTGGCGCTCTAGAAATCCCATTTGCTTTACAGAAATTGTCGGAGACTGGGGAGTTTGATGGCTTAGTTGCGCTAGGCGCTGTGATCCGCGGCGAAACCTATCACTTTGAATTAGTCTCCAATGAATCTGCCGCTGGCATCACACGCGTTTCTATTGATACCGGCTTACCGATTGCTAATGGAGTACTTACTTGTGATACCGATGAACAAGCTCATGTGCGTGTTGACATCAAAGGTGCCGACTGTGCGCGAGCGGTCGTTGAGATGGCCAATCTAGCTTTAGCACTTATTCCCGATCTCGATATTGAAATCGATTCAAACACATAACAATCAATTCGAAGAACGCCTTAATGACCAAGAACACCAGTATTCCAAACACCGATAAATCTACAAACAAAAACGCGACCCCAAAGCGTGCCCTAACACCGCGTCGTCGCGCCCGCGAATACGCATTACAAGGCGTCTATCAGTGGCTAGTCATGCGTCGTGCCGGTAGTTTGCCTAATGCCGCCCTCATTGCAAAACAGCTCGCCGAAGATCCTGCCTTTGCGCGCTGCAAACTTGATCTCTTCCAAGGAATTTTTGAAGGGGTAGTTGAGCGCGCGGATGAGCTCGATAGCTTGATCGCCCCAGCGCTAGATCGCCCCAGCAACGAACTTTCTCCGGTTGAGCATGCCGCTCTACTCATTGGTACTTACGAGTTAGCTATCGACTTATCAGTCCCTTACAAGGTGGCTATTAACGAGGCCGTAGAGCTTGCCAAAACCTTTGGTGGTACAGATGGTCACAAGTACGTCAATGGCGTCCTAGATCTGCTTGCTCAGTCCCTGAGAAGCGCTGAAACTAAAGCGGGTTAATAAGCATCGGGGCCAGCTCCCATGCGGGACGCCCTACCGAACTCGCTTCCCCCACGCCCCTTTGGAGGATAAAATCAAATCTCAAGATATTTCATCCCGTTTGCCGAGTTGAAATATCCGCTCATATAAAAACAACCTTGATGAGACGAAAGCCATGCAAAAAGTTGATATTCGTAAATTATTAAAAAATCCAAGTCTTTTCAAAGAAGAGGCATTTATTAATGGTCAATGGGTTAAAGCTGCGAGCGGCGATACTTTTGCTGTCAATAATCCAGCTACTGATGACATCATTGCTCAAGTAAGCAACTTAAACGTTGCTGATGCACAGGTCGCAATTGATGCAGCCGCTCAAGCATTACAAGGATGGCGCGGCAAAACTGGCAAAGAGCGCGCCATCATCATGCGCAAGTGGTTTGATCTGATGATTCAGAATACTACTGATCTTGCCATCTTGATGACCTTAGAGCAAGGCAAACCCCTCGCTGAATCTACCGGTGAAGTTGCTTATGGAGCCTCTTTTATTGAATGGTTCGCGGAAGAGGCTAAACGCGTCTCTGGCGACATCCCCACCAGCACTTGGGGCGATAAACGCATTATGGTTTTAAAACAACCTATCGGCGTATGCGCAGCCATTACGCCTTGGAATTTCCCTAATGCGATGATCACTCGCAAAATTGCCCCAGCTATGGCGGCAGGCTGCACCATTGTCATTAAGCCGGCAGAACAAACCCCGCTTTCCGCTCTCGCACTTGCTGAGTTAGCGATTCAGGCTGGAATTCCAAATGGCGTGATCAATATTTTGACAGCCGATGCAGATCATTCGATCGCCATCGGCAAAGCCTTATGTGAATCAAACACGGTTCGCCACATCTCCTTCACGGGATCTACTGAAGTGGGTCGCATCCTGATGTCGCAAAGTGCGCCAACGGTGAAGAAGCTAGCGCTTGAACTTGGTGGACATGCTCCCTTCATCGTTTTTGAAGATGCCGATATTGATGCGGCCGTTGCTGGCGCCATTATTTCTAAATACAGAAATTCTGGACAAACCTGTGTTTGCGCAAATCGTATTTACGTTCACAGGAAGGTGCATGATGCCTTTGTGGAAAAATTTTCTAAAGCAGCGCTAGCGATCAAAGTGGGTAATGGTCTTGAAAATGGCATCTCCCAAGGCCCATTGATTGATTCACCCGCACTTGAAAAGGTTGAGAGGCATGTTGCTGATGCGCTAGCTAAGGGTGCAAAATTGATCGTTGGTGGCAAGCGCACTGGGCAAGACGGGAACTTCTACGAACCCACCATTCTGGCCAATGTTACTAATGACATGCTCATCACCCATGAGGAAACCTTTGGGCCTGTAGCTCCAATCATTCCATTTGATAGCGATGAAGAAGTGCTCAAACTAGCCAACAACAGCCAATATGGACTTGCATCTTATTTCTACAGTAGGGATATTGGCAGAATTTGGAAGGCAGCTGAGGCTTTAGAATATGGCATCGTCGGGGTTAATACTGGCCTCATCTCGAATGAGGTTGCTCCGTTTGGAGGCGTCAAGCAATCCGGCCTGGGTCGTGAAGGCAGCGTTTACGGCATGGATGAATACTTGGAGTTGAAATACGTTTGCGTGGGGCTATAGGAAGAAGTTTTCCCAACTTATGACTATTTTTTCCTGTAGACCAAATCCCAAACACCATGCCCTAATTTAAGGCCACGGTTTTCAAACTTTGTGAGAGGCCGGTACGCTGGCTTCTCTACATATCCTAGATGCTCGGAATTGAGTTGCTCCATAGTGGGCTTGAATTCATTTGAGGGCGACACACCACTCCCTTTTACCGCATCTTCAGCCGCAAAAGTTTCAATACGCGCCAATGTTTTGGATGTATTTTCTAAGGCCTCTTCCGCATTAAGCACCAACAACATTTGCTCGGCATAATTATGCCAATCGGTAGCTAAATGCAAGTAAGCGCCAGGCTTTAAACGCGACACAAGAAGCTTTACAAATTGAGATTGAATTAAACGGCGCTTGTGATGACGCTTCTTATGCCAAGGGTCGGCAAAATAAATATGAATACCATCCAAAGAATGAGGGGCAATCATTTTTTCCAGAACCTCAACGGCATCATGTCGAATGATGCGTAGATTGCTCAGCCCCTCTTCGCCAATAAGTTTCAACAGAGCACCCACACCAGGTGGATGCACTTCGATTCCCAGAAAATCATCTTGCTTACGTAATGCGGCAATTTTGGCGGTAGTTTCTCCCATGCCAAAACCAATCTCCAGAATCTTTGGGTTAGTCGACCCATTAAATGCTTGCTCTAAATCGAGAAGAGCGTCCTGAAACGAAATTAAAAATTGTGGGCCCAACTCTTCAATAGCGTGCTGCTGCCCTGCAGTTGTCCTACCAGCACGCAGCACAAAAGATCGAATTCGATCTAGGCGGGGCGCATCTCGATCGCCGTCATTTGACTGAGACTCTGAAACCAAATTAAACCACCACCTTCTTAAAGTAAGCGATAGTCTCTTTGAGGCCATCCTCTAGATTGACCTTTGGCTGCCAACCGAGCTTGGCTTTTGCTAATTCGATATTGGGTTGGCGTTGCTTTGGGTCATCCGAAGGCAATGGCTGGTGAATGATCTTGGATTTACTGCCAGAGAGCCTGAGGATTGTTTCTGCCAACTGCAGCATCGTGAACTCACCAGGATTGCCGATATTGACTGGCCCTGTGAAGCCCTCTTCGGAGCTCATCATTTTGACCATCGCATCAATCAGATCATCTACATAACAAAAGCTGCGGGTTTGCTGACCATCACCATAAATGGTGATGTCTTTACCTTGCAGCGCTTGCACAATGAAGTTACTCACTACCCGACCATCATTGGGGTGCATGCGGGGGCCATAGGTATTAAAGATACGAACAACCTTGATGTCTAAGCCATGCTGTCGGTTGTAGTCAAAGAATAATGTTTCAGCACAGCGTTTACCCTCGTCATAGCAGGACCGAATGCCAATGGGGTTTACTTTGCCCCAATACTCTTCCGGCTGGGGATGGACTTCTGGGTCACCATAGACCTCGCTAGTGGAAGCCTGCAAGATACGCGCCCGAGTTCTTTTGGCAAGACCGAGCATATTGATGGCGCCATGCACGCTCGTCTTAGTAGTTTGCACGGGATCGTATTGATAGTGCACCGGTGAAGCTGGGCAAGCCAAGTTGTAGATTTGATTGGTTTCCACATAAAGCGGGAAAGTCACATCGTGACGCATCAACTCTAAATTTGGGTTTAGCAACAGATGCGCCAAGTTTGCTTTGGAACCCGTAAAGAAGTTATCGACGACCAAAACCTCATTACCCTCTTTGAGAAGTTTCTCAGTCAGGTGTGAGCCTAAAAAACCAGCGCCGCCGGTAATGAGGATTTTGTTCATGCGAGATAAGCCTTATAAAAGTTAAGGTAATTTTACCTACGTTTTAAGCACATCTAAGACGCGCTTAATGCTGAGGAGTATCCCATCCAGCGGAACGATAGGCATAAATTACTTCAGCCAAAACAATGGATAAAGAGGTCATAAAAGAAATCAGACCCAAAACAAAAGTCCAGATTACGTAACTTGTCTTGGCAGAATGCGCAACGCCAGTTTGGAAGAAAAACAACTCTAATACTGTTAGGGATATGAAAATGCCGCTTAAGACATTAAAGAAGATGGCCGCCGTACACAAACGCCCTCTCGTTTTCGCCTCATTCAATTCAACCACTAGATGATCTTTTGTGCGCTTAGGTATATCGTCAGCACCATTAAAAATCTGATTTTGAATAGCCCGCATGCGATCCACCGATCTAGCTAAGCGCCCTGAAATCGCGTTAATCAAAGTGGCTACTGCGGTCAACAAAAACACTGGGGCTAATGCCAACTGAATATTATTTGTAATCGCATCAATAGATACATCCATCGGAATTCCGGTAGCAAAGAGTGGCATATTCTGGTTTGTCCTGTTCTATATTTTCTTAGTGCGACCAAGCGACTAGGCCGCTATATGCGCTAATTAAAACGAGCAGGCCAAAAATAATTCTGTACCAAGCAAATGGGATGAAGTTATGACGAGCAACATAATGCAGTAGCCAGCGCACGCAAATAAAGGCTGAAATGAATGCAGACACAAACCCCGCCAGAATAACCAGACTGTAGTCGCCCGAAATAGGCACTGGGGATTTCCAAAGTTTTAATAGCTCATAAGCTGTAGCACCCCCAATCACGGGAATAGCTAAGAAGAAGGAGAATTCGGTTGCCACTACACGCGGTAGACCAAATAACATCCCACCAATAATCGTCGCCCCAGATCGTGATGTACCTGGAATTAATGCAGCGCATTGAGCGATTCCTACCTTGAGAGCATCTAGATAGGTAAGATCATCTACCGAATGAATATAGGCTTTTCGTGAAATACCCACCATTTTTTGCTGCCGACGTTCTGCCCAAAAAATAATCAAGGCCCCAATAATAAAAGCGCTAGCGACAGGCATGGGCGCGAAGAGCACGGCTTTAATATGCTTACTAAATAAAAAACCAAGGCCCATTGCTGGCGCAGCAGCAATCAGCAAATTCAGAACAAAACGGCGAGAAATAGCGCTACTCGTAAATGAGCGCGCCACCTTTAAAAGTTTTTGACGAAATTCCCAGCAAACTGCCAAGATCGCACCAAACTGAATAATGACTTCAAAAGCCTTGCCACGCTCATCATTAAAGTCCAAGAGATCGCCCACCAAAATCAAGTGGCCTGTACTAGAAATAGGGAGGAATTCCGTCAAACCCTCGACGACCCCCAGAATGACTGCTTTAGCTAATAAGATGAGTCCCATAACTCGCATTTTATAGGGAGCCAGACGAAGCACTAGAATTAAGGCAAAATGGTCGCCTTAGAAGAAATTTAAGCTTAAGCCGCCCCCATATTAATGTTTTGAATAGATGATTCGCCCGAATATTCGTTTGCCGAAACCGCCAAAAGTCATTGTCAAGTTAAATTGCGCCTTTTTTGCTTGGGGACTTTGCTGCGTTTGTTTTTCAACTTATGGTCAGAATGCCGTGTCTGTTACTCAGTCAACACCGGTTCAGGTCACTCCACGAAATTCTTTGCCAAGTCCAATAAGCACTCAGAGCCTAACTGGCCTAGAAATCCCCCCTCAATTCGTTATAACCCCAAAACCAGCAATTCCCGATGTTTCAGCACCATCGTATGTGACAAATACTGGCAATAAGAGTGGTGCGGAGGTACAAACTGACCTCATTTCGTTATATCAAGAAGCCGCATTTAGCGATCCTGTAATGACCAGTGCTCGCTTTCAGCTTGAGGCCAGCAAAGAACTGTACTGGCAAGGCCTCTCGCTCTTACTACCCCAAGTATCAGCCTCTCCTGGACTAACACGCTACTATCAACATGCGGCCGATAACTCGGCATTGCAAACATTTGTTGGGAATGGCCGCGTCTTTGGGCAAAAATCTTATGATGTCAATTTGACTCAACCCCTGTTTAATCTTGCTGCATTTGAAGCATACAAACAAGGAGACTTGAACACAAAAATTGCAGAATTGCAGTTTTACCAGGCGCAACAAGATTTGGTGATCCGGGTTTCCCAAGCCTACTTTGATGCACTAAACTCCCAAGATAACGTGGCGCTTTATAAAAGCAAAATGAGCTTAATCCAACAGCAATTGGATGCTGCAAATGCAAAGTTCCAAGCTGGTCTTGCGACCATTGTTGATGTTAATACCGCACAGGCAAGTTACGATCTTGCCAACTCCCAAGAGATTAATGCTCAGGCTGACTTAGTCGTAAAGCTCGGGGTCCTTGAGCAGTTGGTTGGCCACCCAGTTGCATCAGTTAAACCTCTTGCTAAAAATGCAAAAATTGAAGGGGTGGCACAAGATTCTCGAACCCTTTCCAAAACTAAAATCCCAGTCATCGCAATGGATAGCGTGAATCCCAAATTGCCCCCCGGCCAAACCCTAGATGACTGGGTTCGTCAAACCGAAAATGCAAACTTTGGTGTTCTCGCCGGAAAACTCAATGTCGACCTAGCAGAAAGTACCTACAGAGCGTCACTGGCTGCCAACTACCCGACAGCCAGTTTTGGAGCTAGCGCAGCCTACAACACAAATAATGGCTCTACTTATAGCACCATACCCTCTCAAACAAACATTTATAACAACACGATCGCCCTAAATCTTGTCTTCCCAATTTATTCTGGCGGATACAACAATTCTGTTATCAGACAGAATGCAGCCTTATATGACAAGTCGAAGTCTGACTACGATAATTTGCGCAGAACGGCAGCACAAGCCACACGCCAAGCATTTACTGGGTTCTATGGTGGGCTGGCCAGCGTAAAAGCCTACGAGGCGGCAGAACGCTCTAACGCCTCGGCGCTTGAATCAAGCCAACTTGGATTTGAAGTTGGCACCTTAATAAATTTAGATGTTTTAGTTGCACTTGACTCACTGATTAATGTACGCTCACTTCTAACCCAAGCTCGCTACTCAACCATCCTAAATGCTTTAAAACTAAAATCTCAGGCGGGCACCCTATCCGATGCGGACCTGATCTCCATCAACTCTTTATTGCGCTAATTTAGATTTTCAATAGCGCAATGGAAGCAAGCAGCACCTCATTAACACTTGGTGGCGCTTGCATATCACCTAAGTTCATAATTCGATTAGACCAATAGCCTTCGGTCTTCCAGCGAGGTGAATCGCAATAAATCTCGACTGTTGGCCTGCCCAATACAGCGGCGAGATGCGTTAACCCGGTATCGACGCCAATGGTTAAAGCGGCATTAGCAATGATTGGGAAAGCACCCCAAATCAAAAAAGCATCCGGCACGATCGCACGATGAATTTGGCTTGCAAGATGGGCGCTAACTTTCTTCTCACTCTCATTACCCCAAGGAAATACCATTTGATAGCCCTTATCAGCCAAGATATTCCCTAAGGAAACCCAATCCGCATTACTCCACCTTTTAGCCTCACGGGCAGTCGAATGAAAGCAAAGAATGTACGGCCTTTGAAATACTTGCCGCTGTTTAACAGCTTCAATAGACCCTAAGCTTGCAATAAAACTGTCTGGATAAAAATGGGGTTGATCAGCCTGTCGATTTAGCAAAGGCCAATCGAGCGCCGAACTCATTACCCAGCGCGAGCGATCAACGGCGTGACATTGTTTTGGCACTTGCACACACTGGTTATAGAAAGTACGCGCAAGCGGCTCATACCCTGAAAATTCAGTTGCATTAGCCAGACCCGCCACGACTGCATCCGATGACTTTTTAGCTAAAGAACAAACCACGGCGGACTTTAAAAGGCCTTGCGTCTCAATCAGCACATCATATGAAACTGCTTGTAGCTCTTTTTTGAAAGCAAAGAATTCTCTCCAGGTCCGCAAGCTAAAAAAGTTCCTCTTCCAACGGCGCAGCCCAAACGGAATAATGCGATTAATTCCTTGAAAGCCCTCTCGAGACAGCAAAGGTTTTAATAAGTCAACATAAGCCTCTTCAACGACCCAGTCAATTTGAGCCTCAGGTAAACGCGCACGTAAATCCCAAACGATTGGCAGGTTGTGGAGAACGTCTCCTAGCGAGGAGAGCTTCACCAACAAAATTTTGGGGGATGACTTTTGAATACTCATCAGAACTTTGGCGCTTGATCCCACGAAAGCCCGGCCAGATCCTTGGCATTCATATTCGGAGATACGCCCTCAGGCAAAGGCCACCGAATGCCAACACTAGGATCATTCCAAGCCAAACATACTTCGCTTGTTGGGTCGTAATAATCCGTGGTTTTGTATAAAAATTCCGCTGAAGGTGTGAGGACTAAAAAACCATGTGCCAAACCAGCAGGGATCCACAATTGCCGATGATTTTCTGCGCTTAACTCAACACCAACCCACTTTCCGTAAGTGGGAGATTGCGTACGAACATCAACCGCCACATCAAATACACTCCCAGCAACCACGCGTACTAGCTTGCCTTGAGTTTTCTTAATCTGATAATGCAAACCTCTAAGCGTCCATTGCCGTGAAAATGAATGATTATCTTGAACAAATTGGTAATCATACTCAATAGCGCTAGCAAAATCCGTAGCATTAAATGACTCCGTAAACCAGCCACGATCATCACCAAATACTTTTGACTCTAAAACAAATACGTCATGAATGTCTGTTGGGGTCTTGACCAATTTGGAACGGGCAGTCATCAAAGCACCCTCTTGGCCGACAAAGAAACTGGCTGGGCGCTGGTGTTGAGCTCATTCAAAATTCTGCCAAGATATTGTCCATAGCTATTCTTACTCAACTGAGTGGCCACCTTTTGCACAAGCTCTGCAGTAATCCAACCCTGACGATAAGCAATTTCCTCCGGGCAAGCAACCATCAAGCCCTGACGTTTTTGTAGTGTGGCAATAAAACCAGCAGCATCCAATAAGGAATCGTGGGTGCCAGTATCTAGCCAAGCAAAACCGCGGCCTAAAATCTCAACGCTCAGTTGATCGCTTTCTAGGTAAACGCGATTCATATCAGTAATTTCAAGCTCTCCTCGAGCGCTAGGTTTGATCGAGGCGGCAATATCACAAGCTTGATTGTCGTAAAAATAGAGTCCTGTAACAGCATAACTACTACGGGGCTTTAATGGCTTCTCTTCAATCGACACTGCTTTGTAATTTTTATCAAACTCAACCACGCCATAACGCTCTGGATCAGTAACATGGTATGCAAAAACAGTTGCACCAGTTGAGCGTTCATCGGCACTTGAAAGATTGGCAACTAATTCATGACCATAAAAAATATTATCCCCAAGGACTAAAGCGCTGGGATTATTGCCTACGAAATTTTTTCCCAAAGTAAATGCTTGGGCTAGCCCGTCAGGAGAGGGCTGAACACAGTATTCAATATTTAAGCCCCATTGAGAGCCATCACCTAGCAGTTCAGTGAAGCGCGGTGTGTCATGGGGTGTGGAGATCAGCAAAATGTCACGAATACCAGCCAGCATTAAGGTTGTTAGTGGGTAATAGACCATTGGCTTGTCGTATACCGGCATGAGCTGCTTTGACACGGCCTGCGTGACTGGGTACAACCGCGTACCGGACCCGCCCGCCAAAATAATACCCTTGCGATTTGCCATGATACCCTCTTTATATAAGCTTATTTTTCGCCAACTCGATGACGTACTCACGAACCAGCCCTTCCCAATCGGGGAATTTTGACACAAGCCCAAGGGCGTCCAGAGCTTTCTGTAATTTTTGAGTAGACATCCTGGAATTCATGGGGCGTGGGGCTGGCAGGGGATACTCAGCAGCTGGAATTGCCTTGATATTGGCCGCGTCTAGCAAAAAACTTGCTCCAGATAGCTTGGCTGTCGCCACTGCTGCACAGGCCAAGCCATGCCAATTTGTTTCTCCTGCGGGTACAGCATGATAAATTCCAGATGGAAACTCTCGAAGTGATACCTTTGAATCCGGAGCTAGCTCCAATAAGAAATTGATACTTGTTTCCGCCAACCACTCAGCACTTGTTGGTGCGCCAAATTGATCGGCGATCACTTTTAATTCACTGCGTTCTTTTGCCAGACGCAAAATAGTGCGAATAAAGTTTCCGCCATTGCCATACACCCAGCTCGTTCTAAAAATAGCATACCGCGCTTTGGAATTATCAACATCTTGAAAAGCCGCCTCCACCGCCAACTCTCCTGCAGCCTTACTCTTTCCATAAACGCCCAATGGATTTACCGGTTGATTCTCGGAATAAAAATCGGCACCACTTCCATCAAAAACATAATCTGTTGAGTAGTGCAAGAAAGTGGCACCATGACTTGCCGCATAAAGTGCCATCACTTCAGGGGCGCTTGCATTAATCGCAAAAGCCAAATCTGGCTCTTGTTCCGCCTTATCTACCGCAGTGTAGGCGGCAGCATTAATAATAAGACTTGGTTGAAATTCTTGAAGCAATTTTTCAAGGGCATTCAAGCTAGCAAGATCACACTCCTGTCGACCTATATATCGAATTTCTAGTGAAGGATGCTTACCTTGAAAGCGTTTCCCAAACTGTTTTTGAAAAGCCTTGCCAAGCTGACCGTCCTTGCCGATTACTAAAATCTTCATTTAACTATATTGCTTCTGAAGCCAATCACGGTATGAACCGTTAACTACACCCTCAACCCATTGGGAGTTATCCAGATACCACTGCACCGTTTTACGAATACCAGTTTCAAAAGTTTCCGCAGGGCGCCAGCCTAGCTCTCTTTCAACCTTGCTAGCATCAATTGCATAACGACGGTCGTGACCAGGACGGTCTTTAACAAAAGTAATTTGCTCTGCATACAACTTACCATCGGCGCGAGGCTTTAACTGATCTAGAATTTGGCAGATGGTTTTTACTACCTCGATGTTAGCCTTTTCATTCCAGCCGCCAATATTGTAAGTTTCTCCCAATTTACCCTTGGCAAGAACTTCGCGAATGGCGGAGCAATGATCACCCACATAAAGCCAATCACGTACTTGCTGACCATCTCCATAAATTGGTAAAGGCTTACCGTTCAATGCATTCAGAATCACCAAAGGAATCAACTTCTCAGGGAGGTGATAGGGGCCATAATTATTAGAACAATTGGTTGTAACTACCGGAAATCCATAGGTATGAAACCAGGCGCGCACCAAATGATCGGAAGCAGCCTTAGAAGCAGAATATGGACTATTTGGCTCATAGGGATTAGTTTCAGTAAATGCCGGGTCTTTTGCCGAGAGTGAACCATAGACCTCGTCAGTGGAGACATGATGAAAGCGAAATTTTTCTTTTGCAGCGCCGTCAAGTGAATTCCAGTATTCGCGCGCGCACTCTAGTAAATTAAAAGTACCCACAATATTCGTTTGAACAAAATCAGATGGCCCATGAATAGAGCGATCTACGTAACTCTCTGCGGCGAAATTCACAATCGCACGGGGCTGATGCCCTTTCAATAGACCTCGTACCAACTCTTGGTCACCTATATCGCCATGAACGAAAATATGACGCGGATCCCCTTTAAGGGGATCCAATGTAGCTAAATTTCCTGCATAGGTTAATTTATCTAAATTAACGACAGGCTCAGAACCCGCATTAGATAACCAATCTAAAACAAAATTACCACCAATAAAGCCGGCACCGCCAGTTACTAATATCATTTTTACAATCTTTCCACTTACTCGTTCTTCATCATGTCAAGATATTTATTAAAACGTTTCTTGCCAAAAATGCTATTTCCTGCAGCTTGTGCAATACCCAAGACAAAGGAAGATCGCAGTTTTGGCTTTACTGGCTGAGCCTCAAGCTCGGCAGGCCTGCCGCAATTGACTAGAGCAGAGTTAATATAAATTTTATACCCATTTTTTCTGATTTTTTCGTGGAAGGCAACATGACAAACAACCTCTTTGCCACCTTCAGTCAGGCCACTATACTCGCCAGATAGATAGGCATCGCGTTTATAAATAGCAAAACCGCCAAAGGCGGATTCGACTGGAATTAATCCTTTATCGACATCTAGGTGAGCCATCTTTGCCCAAACGGCAAGATTATTCGAGGTCTTTTCATCGAATAACATTTTGAGATGTTGCAATTGCTCCATGCAATCGCCTGGACTCCACTGCGGATGGCGCAGTGCCCAGATATCGTAATAATGATCCCCCTGGTTGGCGGTGATGACATCCCAATCCTCTTTCACCGCCCAGCATTGGGAAATTTTCTCTGGGGTTAACTCAGAATTTACCCCATCCAAATCCGCCACAGCCACAAAATCTACTTGGCCGTATGAAGGATTGTCACGCAATTCTTGCACAATGCGATTTCGACAATAAGCCAGTCTCTGAGTCCGCTTAGGCATTTTTCCAGAGAGGTTTCCCAGAGAAATATATGAAAAATTAGGCGTCACCGCTTTTATTTTTTCCAATATTTCGATAGTGTCATCACTAGAGTCACTCTCAATAATGAGTCCGTGAACTTTCTTGAAATTTTTAAGGGCCCTATTGAGGCCAAGCACTTCAGTCTCTATAAAATCAGCCACATTTCTACCGGTTCCAGCAAATAAGATTTCTGATTTCGCTATGGGTTTTCGCCTAACTCCAAATATTTTTTTCATTGACTTAATCCGAAATCATTGGCAATACGATCAATAATATTTACTGCAAATGCTTGTGATGAATGAATATAAAAATGCTTGCTTTTTAAAAAGTCCTGACCTGCAATTTGATACTTTTTAAATTGCTCCAGCGAAATCTGACTGATAAATTGATATAGATCTTCATATGAAGCGAAGTCTCTAAAATCAATAAAACATTCCCTTGGAATCCATTTCGCAACATCTGGCTCGCCCCAATAAATTGGGATGCAACCAGCAAATAAGCAGTCAAAAATCTTCTCGGTTAAGTACCCACGAATATTTCTAGCGTTTTCAAAGCAAACACAAAATTTTGATTGCAATAAAACTGCTTGTTTTGTCTCGGTAGCTCCTTGGTAACTCTTGAATACTGGTCTGCCCAATATAAATGGGACGATTTTTTCCAACCTATAGCGCCACTTGCCAAGTTTTCCAAAGCGTTTTTCCGGAACCCTCCAACCATTGCCATATAGACGAAAATCTTGAGGGTGATTTTTTTCAAACCAACGTATTGCCTTTGCTCTTTCAGAATATAACTCGCGCTTATCTGGCAAATTGGCATGACGATTGCTCGCAATCAGGCAGCAAAATATAGGGCGCTCAATATAAGATGGGATGCTCTCAATTTCGCCAATTAAACCATTTTTTGGTCGAGGATTGGGTATTCGAATTTCCGTTAACTTTTGTTTTGCGATTCTTTGCAGAGCCTCGGGATGAGATTTACCCTCAAGCAAATCTAAATCCCAGGTGAAGATGCCATCAAACCGATTGAGGTAATCAAACTCTTGGTTAAGAGGCACTGTTAGTGGCGTCTCATAACGAATCAAATAATTATTGCAGGCAACGTCATGTGAATGCAGGGGAATTGACTCCACATAAAGACTGAAGTCTGGCTGGAGGTTTTGCCTGGACACGACATCTTCAGTATGGAGCTCAATTCCGCGTGAACGAGCATAATCCCTCAAGACCCTCATAGGCTCTAGGCAGTCATCTCTATTTCTCGAGCTCTGCGGATTAAAAAGGTCGTCCTGGCCCGTTTCCCACCCATAAATACTGCCGATTAACATAAACAACTCAATTCATTAAAGGATCAGTCGAATGTGAGATCAGGATGAAGATCCCGAGTAATGTTTTAATTATAGAGATATGAAAATCACCATCCAAATTCAAGGCGGTCTTGGCAATCAAATCTTTCAATATGCCATGGGAAAGGCTATGAGCCAACAATACAAAGGCGATCTGTTACTAGATGCCAGTTGGTTTGAGAGAAGTTGGGACGGCGTAACCCCTAGGCACTTTTTACTGCCAGAACTCAAGATACAATGTCGATTAGCCCCAGATGCTAAGAGCTATGGACCCCCCAAGAGATGGCGGCGTTTAACTCAAAAAATACTACCCATCAGTCCGTACCTCCTCAAAGATCACCAAGATTACGTTTACGATGAAAAAGTGGCTCAACTTCCATTGGGAAAATCCCAAGATTTATACCTAATAGGCTACTGGCAATCATTCCGCTATTTCGAATCCATCCGAAAGCAGCTGGTCTCTGAAATTCAGCCAGCCTTTGATCTGAGTGCGCAGTATCAAATCTATCTGAAACAAATTCAACAACAATCTTCAGCGATGGTCCATATTCGCAGAGGCGATTACGTGCACCTAGAATCAGCTGCAAAAGTACATGGTTTTCTTGGGCTTGAATACTACAAAACGGGAATGGCCATCCTACTGGATAGAGATCCAACAACCCATTTTTTTGTTTTTTCCGACGATATTGATTGGGCTCAGACAAACCTACCCCATCAAGACCGGATTACCTTTATTGAAAGCACCAACGATACAAGAGCGCCCGTAGAGGAGTTATTTCTCATGTCGCAATGTCGGAAACATATCATCGCCAATAGTTCATTAAGTTGGTGGGGGGCTTGGCTCAGTGATGCCCCTGAACCGCAAGTGATTGCACCAAAGCGGTGGACAAATGATGCAAACAGAAATTGGGATGACTTAATGCCAGCTCACTGGCAAAGAATTTCAACGACCTAATTGCTATTTCGGCGCCCGTATATAGTAGAAAATATCGCCACTATCAAACGCTCTAAACGCGTAAAAGGCTTCCAAAGTAAATTGCCCTTGGGCTGAAACCGGGCATAAATTTGGTAATTAGCCGAAAAAGAAATGCCTCGTATTTTTTTATTTAATTGAATTAAAAATTGAGGGGCCAAAGCAAGTCTTTGAATAAAGGGTATCTTATGTGGACAAAGCGTGGGGTCGATTCCCAAGCCCCTAACATAATCGGCCCTACACCGATCGAATATTGTCGCCGCACTTGAATTTTGCACGCGACTAATTTGTTGTGGATGAATGCGATAGGTGATTAATTTATCTTTAATATTGGCAAATCTATAACCAGCCAAAGCTATTTCTTGCCACAAAGAATAATCTTCGGCATGATCATTGCCAGGATGATAGGGGAATTTTTTAAATATTTCCGTTCGACCCATGACTGCGGGATTACACAAAGGGCAATAAACCGAAATCAAGGCCCTAATATCAGAATCTGTATAGCGCTGCTTTGAATTTCGTCTCTCACCAGTCTCCTGATTGAAGGTCTGATAAGCGCCGCTGCATATATCAGCTTTTTTAGCTTCCAAAAACTCAAGTTGTTTCTCAAGACGATTAGGAAATGCAACGTCATCATTGTCTAGATAGGCAATATACTTCCCCCTGGCCTGCTCAATGAGCGCATTTCTGGTTGCCACTAAACCCCTATTTTGAGGGGCGCGGGTTTTCACTATGCGCGGATCGTTAAAGCTATCAATAATTGCGAAGGTACCATCAGAAGAGCCATCATCAATGATGTGTAATTCGAAATTTTTATAAGTTTGATTCAAAACACTTTGAATAGCTTCGGCAATATATTTCTCAGAGTTATATGCGGGCATCAGCACGCTAATCAAAGGAGTTTCCATACTCAACTGGATTAAATAAAACTCTGTAAATACCGCATAAATCGCTTGACTCTTTTCAAGGCTTGAGAAAGAGGCGACTTTTGCGAGCGCTCTAAATTGAACTCGGATTCCCAAGCAGACTGATAAATTATGCCGAGATAGTTTTGCTTCAACTTTTCCTCAGTTTCACCTAAACGCTTCATTAAATAATACTGCCAATCATAGTGATACGTTCTAAATAAAGGCTCGATAGAAAGTAGCGGAATAGCATGATATTTCAACAGAGCCTCTCCGTAAATCAACGTTTCAGGATACTCGGGTGCAATAAAGTCCCATAGGGAGGTATTACCTGGGGCCAGCAGTTCACGATCAAGAGATTCCCAAACCCTTGCTGACCAAATAAACGGGGCTGGGGCGCAATAAAATGCCGGGCCAATCCGACCAAACAAGGCCTGAACTCTTGCAGCCTCAGCCTTTAGTTCACGCTCAACTTTCAAATGGCCGCGATCTGTTGCCATTTGAAAGAAATCTTTATTCTGATGCAATACGGTATACGGATTACCCTCTGCAGTCAGAAAATCTAAGCTTGAGAAATTCTTAATAAATACGCTATCCGAATCTAAGCATAAATAATTCTCTGCAAGCTGTAGGCGCCAAAATTCAGACTTAATTATTTGTTGCGATAAGCCACCAGGCATGTCCTGGTATTTCTTAAAATCTGCTCTCGGGTTGGCGCGAACAATATCTTCATCCGCGATCCACTGATAACCCCGATCCCCCAAAACTTCGATCAATAACGATCGGTCTGATGTTGGAGTAGAAATATAAAATGGAATACGATCAAGGTTATATTTTTCAATAGACTGCAAGAGGCGCTTCAAGCGCAAAAAGTCGTTGCGGTAAGACTTGCAGTAAAGGGCGATGTTTCTCAAAATCAAGTTTTCTTTCTTAGTGGGTCACGCGATTAAGGATGACACCAACTGCTTGATCTACGCCAACAGGATCCCAAATTGGCTTGATTAACTCTTTTTTTTGCCAATCAAGCCAAATGCGCTCAAGCGCCATGGCAATGCCCTCGTCATCGCCATCAGCACTAAGGTAAGATTTTCTATCCAAGAGCATCTGATCTAACTGGGGATTACGATGCGTAATTCCCCAAATGGGACGTCCAGACCATAGATAGTCATAAAACTTCGACGGAATGTACTCGGCACACCACTCATCGTTGCCATGAAGCAAGATCAATACGTCAGCCTTTTGCATTCTTTCGGCCACCTGCTCACGACCAGACTTTCCAGTGAGCGGATCTTTCTCAAGACGCCCATGGGCAAACAAAATATCCCCGTAATCATATTGCTTGATTGCGGCTATAGATAAAGCATCCAAAGGAGCCCCATAAGCATGAACACGAAGATGCTCTCTTGCCTCTGGGTATTTCTTGAATAAGCTATTTGCAGCCTTCAAGACCATTGAAAGCGAACGATCATTTGCCAAAGAGCCAAAATGACACAGGTTTAAATACTGTTCGTACACATGGAAGCTCTCTTGCCCGCCCTCACCTGGTGGATTAGCGCCGGGCATCACTACAAACCCTTGAGCATTTCCAGGGGTATTTAAATTTGGATTCCGGACTTTGGCATAGTGTATAGCGCCATCAGTAAACCACCACACATAGTCCGAATACTTACAAAGTTGCACCTCCAAGTAATGGCGAAAGCGCGCATCACGGTTTTTGGGTTTCGCAAAACCCTGATCATCAGCACTTCTCCGAATCACTAGGGGGTCATGCACCTCTGAAATTAATTTAACACCAGTAGCTTTTTTTAACCAAACACCGGCTAAATGCGCGGACCATGCACTTCCAATGGAATAAACAACATCAATCTTACCGGCGCGAATTAAAAAATAACCGCGAACAAATGCAGGAATAGCCCAGGACCACTGGCTGGAATATCCCAAGATAAATTTTTCAATCCCAATCAAAGGCGCAAGCACTATAGAGACAGTACGCGTCAAAATTTTGTAAATAAATCCACGCCCATACTTATTAGCAATCCAGTGACGGAAATCAAAGCGAAACGCAGCTGGACCCCAAGCCAAAAACTGTTTATGCGGAAAGCGAGCATCCTTCAGGCCAGTAATCGCACTGAAGACGATAGGCTGAACACCAGCCTCTAAAAGATAAGGCATCTTATCTGTGATGGTTAAGCTTGCTGCCCGCCCATCCATATTGAAAGCGTGAGATAACAACAACCACCTATTATTAGTTTTAACTTCTGGAATTCGAATAGTCACTGTATTAATCTGAACAATCTATATAGCAACGATTTAATTACCAGCCACAATCGACATCACAGCCATGCGCACCGCAATACCAAATGTGACTTGATTCAGGATCACAGACTGCGGACCATCAGCAACTACTGAATCAATCTCAACACCTCGATTCATCGGTCCAGGATGCATCACGATCGCGTCGGATTTTGCCAAAGCCAAACGCTCCTGCGTAAGACCATACTGCTTAAAGAAGGCCGCCCCCTCGGGAACCTGCCCAGCTTCCATGCGTTCTTTTTGAATGCGCAAGGTCATCACCACATCGACCCCTTTAAGCCCCTCTTCCATGCTGTGAAAAACTTTAACTCCCAACATATCTAAATCGCTCGGCAAAAGACTTTCTGGTCCAATGACCCGAATATCAGCACAACCTAAAGTGCGCAATGCGAAGATATTCGATTTAGCAACACGACTGTGAACAATGTCGCCAACGATAGCGACTTTCAGGCCAGTAAAGTCCTTCTTAAAATGACGCATGGTATACATATCTAACAGCCCCTGAGTGGGATGTTGATAACTCCCATCTCCGGCATTAATGACATGCACATGTGGTGGCACATGTTCCGCTATTTCTATCGGAGCCCTAGAAACACTGTGGCGTACAACAAAAATATCTGCCTGCATTGCCACTAAGTTATCAATCGTATCCAACAGACTTTCACCTTTAGCGGTTGAAGAGGTCTGGATGTCCAAATTAATAACATCCGCTGATAAACGTTTAGCAGCAATCTCAAAGGTTGTACGTGTACGTGTGGAGTTTTCAAAGAAGAGATTGAAAACACTCTTGCCACGCAACAAAGGAACTTTTTTAACTTCCCTGGCAGGATCTGTGATGCTCACAAATTGCTGAGCGGTATCCAGAATATGAACAATCTGCTCTCTTGGCAAACCCTCAAGCGTAACAAGATGGGTGAGATTTCCCGCTGCATTAAATTGATTAAATGGTTTAGCAGATTCACCCATCAGTCGCGATCCTCAAGTTGAAAAGTAAATGTGCCATCGGTATTTTTTTCCAAGACAAGAACTTGATGATCGGGGGCCTGCACTGTTTCCCCTACGAAATCCGCAGAAATGGGAAGCTCACGATTTTCTCGATCAGCCAACACCATTAACTCAACTTTCGATGGCCTACCAAAATCAAACAATTCATTTAAGGCCGCTCGTACAGTTCTGCCAGTAAGCAAAACATCATCCAACAAAATAAGGTGTGCGCCGTTGACTTCATAAGGTAACTGGGTTGGCATTGTTTTCGCCGTCCGAATAGCGGTCATCCCTTTTTCAGCGTAATCATCACGATGAAAAGCGACATTAATAACTCCGTAATGCGCCAAACCCAGATCACTAGCCAGACGTTCGGCCACCCATGCGCCACCCATCGCCAAACCAGCTAATTCAAAGACCTCCCCTGAAGTTTTACGTTTACGTAAAACTTCCAGCAACTTTAGATATGACTGCTCGGCATTCATCTCAACTTATCCTAATTTTTCTCATGAAAGTACTGCTCCAAAATCAAGGCCGCAGACTGCGCATCCAAATTGTCCCGCATCTCAGGATTTCCCTCCAAAACAGCCGAGGTATAACGCTCATCCACCCAACTAACCGGCAGATGAAAGCGGCCATTTAGCTGATTTCCGAATCTCTTGGCTTTTGCACTCATTTCATGCTCAACACCATCAGGATGGCATGGCAACCCTACCACCAGTTGATTCGGCTGCCATTCTTTAATCAAGGCTTCTATCCGCCTAAACCGGGCATCATCTCCATTCTCAGCAATCGTTTGAATGGGCCGCCCAGCCTGCGTAACTGTATTTCCTACAGCCACGCCAATTCTGCGAGTGCCATAGTCAAAAGCCATTACCGTAAGCTCGCGCTTGACCTCAGGCATGCCCTGCCTCACCCGACAAGTGGGAGGGATCAAACCCCAAATGCCCCATAGTCCGTTCGTAACGCTGACTGGCAGGCGTATTAAAGATAATCTCCACCATCTCGGCGCGACTCAAGGGAACATTGATCCAGCCATTTAGCGAGATCTCTTCCTCAAGCTGTCCTGCGCTCCACCCCGAATACCCTAGGGTCATCAAGAAATTCTTAGGGCCCTGACCATTGGCTACCGCCTCAAGAACATCCTTGGAAGTTGTCATAGTTAAGCCACCTGGAACTGCCAGAGAAGAAGAATAGGCATTTTCAGAACTTGGCTCGTGTAATACAAAGCCTCTTTCAATCTGAACAGGGCCCCCAAAATACACAGGCTGCTTAAGCAACGGGGCAATTTCCAGCTTGAGTTCAATTTTGTCGAATAAAGTGGCTAAATCCACCTCCGTTGGGCGATTGACCACTAAACCCATGGCACCTCTCTCGGTGTGCTCAAACAAGTAAATGACTGAACCTGCAAAATTTGCATCCATCATCCCCGGCATCGCGATGAGAAACTGATTTGCAAGATGATCGGCAGAATAAGAGATAGATGACTCCACGCTTGGAGTTTGGGCGGATTCCAGTAATTCACCCGCAGGGGCTTTTTTAGCCGTGCTCATGTGGATTTATTTTACCGAATTACTAGATCTTTCCGGTAATCCAATACGCCAAGAGGCCAACCGACTCATGGGTCAGCTTATTCCAATTTTGGACGCCGTCCTCAAGGCTAAATGACCCCCATCTCAGAGTATAGGCAGTTTGATAATCCACTGGAATTGGAATAACCTTAATACCTTGTTTTTGAAAAATCCGCTCTGAACGGTACATATGAGTTGCCGAGGTAATTAAAAGCCATGGCTTTCTGGTTCCATCGGAGTTCTTCCCCCCAAATTCCTCAATCATCGACTTCGTATATAAAACATTTTCATAGGTATTGTGCGATTGATTCTCGTAATGAGCAGGCCGATCAGATAGGCCCTGCTCCACAATGAGTTGCCTAAAGGCATCCGCCTCTGAAAGCCCTTTGGGAGATAGACGGCCAGAGAACCCGCTAAAAATGAAAGGCAAGTCTGGATATAGGCGAATGAGTTCGAAAGCCTTTGTCACCCTCTCGGCGGATGAATAGATAGAAATTTCACCACGATCAAGCGCAATTTGGCCACCCTCAATTGCGCCGCCCAAAATAATGATCCCGCCAAGATCTTTCTCGTAGATCTGAGCTAAATTAGTCTTCGGGACCGTATCTTCCAGCACCCGCAAAAATACCTCGGAAGTCGGTAGCCACCCAACTAAAGCCAAGTCGGCCAAGGCCAGCAATAAGAAACGCCTACAAAGCTGTAGCTTTCTCAGAGTCAAAAATAAAAGACTCAAAACCAGA
>Ga0364915_10062_pt1 | contig 42951 bp, 44 predicted proteins | sample ExccelJu500001D4_3_FD_206958 | JGI IMG/M metagenome (GOLD analysis project Ga0364915, IMG submission 206958) | Enriched cells from Trout Bog Lake Hypolimnion, Wisconsin, USA - BchlTB.June25.5000.01.D4 | ecosystem: Environmental > Aquatic > Freshwater > Lake > Hypolimnion/Profundal zone | place... | reverse complement strand
ATGGCTAGATCGCCATAATTCATTTCTGCATGTGACTGAGCTAATAGGGCATAAGCTACGAGCGACTGCACACTCTCGCCATTACCAAGTTGATTCATTATTGTGAGCGCTTCTAAAGTATAATCTCTAGCCAGGGCAGCATTAGTAGACAGTCGCAACTCCAAAGAGCGCAAGGTTTCTGGCTTAACGAATACATCAAAATGCTTTTCTTTCAATATGGTCTGCTCATTTCGCTGTTGTGCCAGCGAACCCATTGCCATATTAGCCAATAATTGATTCTCAGCATGAGAATCTAAAATGTCAGCCAGTAAAATTGAGGTAGCCAACTTTAGCAATCGGGCTATTTGCTCTGCTCTTGAATAACACAAATCAGCTCTATCGTAATCAGCAGATTTTTGATACGACTTCCCCAACTGGATAAATGTCTTAAGCGCAGGTTCTAATATTTCCGGACGAGGCGTGGATTCAAGCTGAAGCCGATGCCAAAGCATGTCACCAGCATTTTGATTCAGATACTTAACCGGCGAATCCACAATTGGTTTGAGCCACAGTTCTCGATCAACTATGTTTGACCCAGTTGATGGGCCAAAAAGGAAAATTGCGCCAGGAATACAGATTGCAATTAGCACTATAGAGACTATAAGAGTTACTGATCCTATAGTTAACCCAAACGAACTCAATCGTCTGGAAAATAATTCTACACCAGTCTTCGCAATAAATTGAGATAGGGATAACCATATTCTTTGCACAGCTAGAAGAACTGCATTTTTTTGCCCAGATCTCAATTGATCCAGGTATAACTGGACCAACTCCAAATCACGCACTAGGTCGTCCATGGTCTGATAACGGGAAGTCGGCTCCTTTTCCAAACATTTAAAAACTGTTCTTTCTAACTTTGTTGCCAGCAACACATCTCCATCTATATCGCCTATACTCTTAGGCGTTTCCATCGTATGTTTATACATAGTTGAAACGGTATCACTGCCTTTAAATGGCGTACTGCCGGTGAGTACTTCATACATCAGGATTCCGAATGAATAGATGTCTGAACGAACATCTAGTGTGTCGCCCCGACACTGTTCTGGACTCATGTATAGGGGGCTACCAAAAATGGCACCAGTTTTAGTGAGTTTAGTCGCCCCCATTGTTGTCTCGGTAATTATCTTTGCTATTCCAAAATCAACGACTTTCACAAAATCGTCGTGGTCTTTTGTCTTGGTCAGCATAATATTGCCTGGCTTAAGATCGCGATGAATAATGTTGTTTAGATGTGCATAGGCAAATGCCTTGCCGATTTGTAATAAAATAGCCAAGGCTCTATTTATTGGGATACTAGCTGTTCCCTCACAGATATCGGACAGCGCAGTTCCTTCTAAATAATCGAGAATAATAAAAGGTCTACCATCTATCTCGCCTGCATCATGTACATTAACGATGTTTGGATGAATTAAACGTTTTGCCAGGGTAGCTTCATGTTGAAATCGTCTATAGTGCTGCTTGTTGTCTAACAGGCGCTCCAAAAGAACTTTACAGGCAACTATACGGTCTTTACTGTTTACTTGTGTCCGATTCAAAGAATTTTCGTTTTCTGTGATTTCAATTTTTGCTTTGTATACATCACTGCTTCCTCCTCGCCCGATTAGTTCCAAAATTCTATATTTGTTGTCATGCCCGGAGATAAGCTTATCCAATAAGCGACTGGCATCTTTGGGAATATTGTCATTATTCGCAGCAGAATAATCACTTGACACATTGGTATCATTTGATCCATTGTCAGGTTTTTCCATCCCGCTATTTTTCTGCGATGTATCTTCTTTTGAAAGCATTTTGGAGACAAAGAATATTTCTAAATCACTGTCATCATATACCCATAACACTATATATTTCTGTCGTTTTGGATCAAAATCCTATGGCATATTAAAGTTAGAAATCAGGAGCTCATTATGAGTTTAAAGGAAGCCATTTAGTGGTAAGAGCCAAGATTAGCCGAACACCACCTTGTCTAAGAAAGAGAGCCCAGTATTATCCTGAGCTCCATAACTGATCTGGCGCCATCTAATTATTTATTAGCCAACGCCTTTAGAGTTTTGCCGTGTTTGCGATTGGTTTCATCCAATGCAGCTTTAAAGCGTTTTTCTCGTTCGGCTTCAGTGATTGGACTGATAATTAACTGGCTACCATTAGTGGTGATTTCCAATTCTGTTTCGTCCGTAATGTTCAATAATTCAAGGACGCCTTTGTCAAATGTTAGCGCCCTCCCATTTCCATGTTTCGATAGTTTTTTAACCATGCCCATCATTAATACCTCACAGCATGCAGTTCAGCAATTACAAGACCTATTGCACTAACTGTACACCATAGGTATACCACGTTAATGGTACAAACAAAAGCAGAATTGTTGTTAAGAATACCTATTTGACAGCAAATTTAATGTTTTAGGGAGATAAAACACGGAATTACGCATGTTATACTAATGGTCTACCTGCGATGGAGCAAGCTGAGTTATGGAATTGCCGATTTTCCTGACCATAGATGACGTAGAGCGTGTCCATGACAATCAAATTGAATTGTATGGTGGCACATCTGGGTATGTTGATAAAAACAGATTGGAAGCAGCAATTGGGGCTGTGGAAGCTGGTATGAGCGGGCAGTATTTTCACCCAACAATTCATGCCATGGCTGCGGCTTATGCTTATTATATAATCAAAAACCATGCCTTTCTTGACGGTAATAAGAGAACAGGAGTGGCTTCTGGCTCAACCTTTTTATTGATGAATGGTTGGGATTTGACTGATGTGTTTAGTGTAGACATTGCTGTAGGTGTAGCAGAGAGCCGGGTCAACAAACAAGAATTGACGGAATATGTCCTGTCGATAATTCGTCGAAAGTAAGTAATGTCGCTGGCAGGGATATTATTCTTATGCTTTCGCTTTAGCCGGTTCCAGGCTGTGTAGCAGTTGATTGATTTGGGTAATGTCTTCTTTGCTGACTTTTAAATTAGCGGCGTGAGCATTTTCTTGAGCTTGCTTAGCATCACGCGCGCCCACTAGAGCCACGGTAACGCCGGATTGTTGAATAGTCCAATTGAGAACTAATTGGCCTAGAGTAGCATTATATTTGGTGGCAATTGGTCTTAGCTTTTCTAGAAAGGCGTTGACACGGCGAATGTAGTCGGGCTGAAACTCGGGTAGATTTGCCCGGTGGTCATCTGGGGCAAATTTATGATCTGGTTTGAATTTGCCGGACAGCAAACCGCGTTGCAGAGGACTATAGACAATGATACCGATGTTGTGTTCGCGGCAATAAGGGAGAACATCTTTTTCAATATCGCGAATAACCATGCTATAGGGTGGCTGATCGGACGCAATAGAAATTATTTTATTGCACTCTTCAATTTCGGGAACGCTAAAATTGCTTACGCCAGCAGCGAGAATTTTTCCTTCTTTGAGCAGTTGTTGTAGAGCGGACATTGTTTCTTCTAATGGAGTAGTATTATCGCGCCAATGGCATTGATATAAGTCTATGTAATCTGTTTTGAGACGTCTCAAGCTATTTTCACATTCTGTGATCACACTTTTCTTTTTTGCATTTCGATAAATCGTGTAAACTTTGCCGGCGTCGTGGAGATCAAAAAAGCGTTCGCCCTCTGTGCTGTCCCAGCGTAAGCCAAATTTAGTAAACAACTGTACTTTGTCTCTCTTACCGGCAATTGCTTTGGCTATTAATTCTTCACTTTTGCCAAAGCCGTAACCTGGAGCGGTGTCAATTGAGGTGATGCCGGCATCGACAGCAGCATGAATGGCTTCGATGGATTTCTTTTCGTCAGTGCCGCCCCACATGGCGCCACCAATAGCCCAGGCACCAAAAGTAATAGCCGAAGCTTTCACATTGCTTTTGCCGATTTGTCTATATTCCATAGTGTAAACCTCCACAACGAAATTCCCCAATTTTGCGATCATTAAAGACTCTGAGCAAGTCGGTCTGTGTTGTCATATGTTTATTGGGCGTCCAGCCAACGTGCAGCATATGGTATTAGCGGTAGTCAGTAGATTTAAATTATATCGTTGATATGAAGTATATTATAGATAAGCTGCTTGCACAGTTAATAAAGCAATCTCCTTGTGCGGTTGTCTGTTTCTTCGCCTTTGTTTTCGTTTCAAAGGACTGTGCTCTGGCTGGCGATAATTCTTTGTCCAGTAAAAACTTATTACCGGACAAAAATGAAGCAATGAGGGTTTCGAATGCAGAAACCGAAAAGAGTATATTGCTGATTGATCGCCAGTTGTCTATGGAGTGTATTAAATTAGCGCGTTTCAATACTCGCTTTCGTTTGCAAGCTAATTATCATAGTCCGCAAAGAGCCTGGCTTTATCCTCTTGGACAAGAAGCAGGTACAGCCGCAGTATTTGCTAATACGCTTGTTGACCTGGATCAGCGTGCAAAAGGTTTGACTAGTCTCAGTGATATATCAATCAGTGCGCGGAAAAATGGAATTTGTTCTTCGATAGCAGGCAATGCAATCAGAGGTTCATCTTCCGCTGTCGAGTTAGTGGAGAACGGATTTGTGCAATTACGTGCCAGCCGCAATGGTTTTTCACCGCGCGGCTCTATTATGTATGTGAGAGCGGAGTTAGATGAAGCAGAAAAATTATTGATGCAGCGGGCACAATTGATAGACTCACTGGCTTCTGATCGGGAAAAAGAAATTTTTGAATTGCACAGTCGCATATTTAGACAAATATTACAGCAGCTTTTATCTCAGTTTATAAAATGGAGCATTGATTCTCGCGAAACCACCTGGCGCGAGAATACATTCTATGCAGTAAATACAGCCCAAAACTTTATTCTATGCACATCATCAATTCTTTCTTTGAATTCTTTTAGTAATCATCAAGCGGCAAGCTCAGCTATAATTACGTCTTTGATAGGCAATAGTATTTCTACAGTAAATCCACCTTTTCGGACAATGGTTGGCGTCTGTATGCGTAAATATCAGCGACATCACTTGCGAAGAATTTTTGCTAAATATAAACTTAAATCAATACCGGAGTGGGAAGCTGAGTGGCAAAGTCTCAAAGAGTTCATTCCTGCTGAACATCCGGCAGCAATAGAAGATGCGATGGGTGAATTATCTTTCTTAGGCAGTGGATCAAAAAAACTGGATGATATTCTTGAGGCTGAGACTGCTCGTATAGAAAAATTACGCCGAGTAGCAGGACAGCAGGCTATCTCTGGTCCTATAATAGGTCTTACATCTCTCAGCCGCTCTATTCTGGGCGCCGTAGCTCATTATGATTATCCAAACCAACCTGAAACGAGAAATAAACTTATATTTGCTGGGCTTATTCCCCAGACGGCAGGGCAAGCTTATTCTTTAATAAATACTCCTACCACCGCTATAATGCAGACGATGTATAGAAAGAAATTGGCAAAACAAGGAAGATTGCCCGAACAGATACTAAAACAGAGGCTAAACACTTTGGACAAATTAGAGGCACAATTGCAAAGCGAACACCCATGGACTCGTTGAATATGAAACAGCTCGGACTATGCTTAATTGTTGTCATTATGTATGCCGCCATCGCTGCTGGGGCTTTTACCATCGCGGGTCGGATTGACTTGCCTTTCTTTTGGTTAGTCTTTGCTGTGGAGACAGTAGCTGGATTAGTGTCTGTTTTTGTGGTTGACCCGGATCTTTTGTCGGAGCGATTCAGTCCACGCGGTAAGGATGAAGATCCTCATGCGAGATTGGTGCTAACTTTTTTACTTATTCTGAGCCTTGTTATTTGCGCGCTAGATGTCGGGCGGTTTCATCTCTCGGATAATGTTCCTCAGTTTTTACAAATTATTTGCATTCTGCTTTCAGCTATAGGCTGGGCTGGATTCGTTTGGACAACGGCAGTCAACCGTTTTTTCTCCTCGGCAATTAGAGTGCAAACAGATAGAGGTCAGACGGTTATTAAAAGTGGGCCGTATAAGTTCGTTCGTCATCCAGGCTATGCAACAGCCGTTCTAGCTTTGATGACCCAGCCCATTGCGGCTGGGTCATGGTTAGGTGCTCTGCCGGTTCTAATTTTCATAATCGTCCTGGTCAAACGAACTATTTTTGAGGAGGCGTTTCTCTTAGACAACCTGACCGGTTATAAAGAATACTGCCAGGAAGTTCACTGGCGCTGGTGCCCTGATCTCTGGTAAAGAAACGAACCCAGGAGCTAATGTGGAGCAATCATTTGCGGGGTGCTGGTTTCTACTAATGGCTGTGCAAATAAGTCTGAATTTCCATGGAGCAAATCTTCCGTGGGAGTCTTCACAAATAGTGAAGCAAAAATGCCAACGAGATAAAACAGGGAAACGACAGAAGCGGCTGTAGCATATGAGCCGCCAAAGATGCCGATTAATTGCCCGCCTGTTATGGCACCTACGGCAGCTGCTACCCGCCCAAATTGAACACAAAATCCAAAAGCCGTAGCACGCAGCTTAGTCTCATAAATCTCCGGTACATAAATAAATAACAGGGCAAATACCAACGTAGCAAAAAAGCCTACACAAAAGGCCCAGACAAGAAGTGTAGTGCTAAATGCTTTAGTAGTGAGGAACATACCTAAACAGCAAACGAGGGCACCAAAGAAGCTACCGCAAAAGCTAGCCCGGCGACCAAATCTAGTCACTAACGCACCCGTCAGCAAACACGATATTATTGCACCAATATTTAAAGCAATCGCAACAATGCTGCGTTCTTGCACGGCGGCTGTGCCGGTTAACTGATTAATCCAGGGTGGAATCCAGGACAATACTGCCCAGTAACCAACAATAGCAGTGCTGGCCAGCGCCGTAACTAAAATAGTTTTAGATATATTCTTACCATTGAAAATTTGTGGGAAGGTGAACTTTAAGAGTTCGGCTTCTTGTGCACTCCATTCGGACTTAGGCTTAGCTCGCAGCCGCTGTTTGTACTCACGCATTAGTTCAAACTGCGCTGGTTCTTTGAGCTTCGCTCTAATATAAGCTGTAAGCAAAGCCGGAACGATACCAGCCACAAATAACCAGCGCCAACCCAAACCACCTAGAAATAGATTTAAAAGAGAAGCAACTAGATAACCAGTGCCAAAAGAACTAGTCATAACACCAGTAGCATACAGGCGTGATTTGCCTCGCCAGCATTCAGCAATCAACACACCGCCAATACTAATTTCGCCACCAATGCCGCAACCAACCAAAAACCTATAAATAGCCATTTCTTGCCAATTATGGCTGAGGGCGCACAGACCGGTAAAGATAGCATAGAGCAAAATAGTATAGACAAGTGTGCGGGCACGCCCAATATAGTCAGCCAGAATACCAAAACCAATGCCGCCTACTGCCCAACCCAGCATAAATGTGGCGAGAATTACGGAAGCGTAGACACCAACTACACTGTGTGACTTGGTCGCTAATAACTCAGATAAGGCTGGGAAAATAACAAGCACAAATATGGAGGCATCCATACCGTCAAACATTTCACCAAGCCATGTGGCCAACAGAACATGCCAACGAGAAGATTCAATCTGGGCAGTGGCACTCAGCCGGGACTGAGAATCTGCCGAAATTGTTCCGCCAAGCATAATACTGTCCTTCTTGCCCATGCCTTTGCCGATAAACCTGCCGCGGGCAGACTTTACGAATAAACGATTATGGGCTAGAAATCGCTATATCGCAATGGGAAAGTTCCCATTCATTACGGAAACAAGACGATTAGTTATCAATAATCTTCAATTGCAAGCCGAGCATTCATGGGTTCATTGATCCTTCGGGATGAAATAATCATGCCTTATGTATTCATTTTTAGTTAGATTTGGCTGCTGTTAAAGGAACTAATCGAGCAAAACCAATTCTCTTAGAGTAACTTGGACCTTCAATTGATTTATTTTTTCCGTGAGAAAAAGTACCCTGCCAAAAACCAATTACATTGTCCTGGTTGTCTAACATTAGACGAATAGTGCCTTTACCTATTCCGTCTCTTTCATTTTGATGTGCTCCTTGAGGTAATACCTGGGGGGCAAAATGTTCAACTGACGAACTATCCAGTACATAGACTTCTACATATCTTATTGGTCTGCTTGCAAAGGTTCCTGTAACAATTTTTCCTGGGGGGTCGACAACAATCATTACATGTCCTGATCTTGTGAAACTTCTTCCAGATTGGGAATATTGGTTATGTTTCTCCCAGGCGATAAGATCGCCGCGCCGCAAATTTCTAAAACTGCCCAGTCTAAGCCAGCCATTTGTTGATATATCTGTTCTCAATTGTCCAATCAAGATAACAAAAGTTCTGGCATGCGGATAAGTATGCCCTGTCATTTGATAAACAACGTTATAGTGCCCTGGTGAGACAGAATTGATTACATAACTGACAAAACCAGAACAATCTGTATTAGCTTCATATGCTCCATTAACTTTCCGTACCTGGTCTTCTACGCTTTCCTGTAAGTGCCTATAATGGCAGTTTCTGGTATGTTCAAAAATTTCTTCCGCTTTATTATAAATTCTCTCAGGCAAAGTAGTAGGGATTTGCTCTGTAATGACACTGCTTGCAGGTGTGGGACTACTTACAGGTGCATAACTTACAGGTGCGGCCACCTTAACATGATTACGATTATTATAAAGCCAATGAGCGGCATGCAGCTCTATGTCCTCTAATCCAGGGCTTGCCTCTGGGTGAGGGCTTATCCCTAAGACTAATCCATTACCGTAACGGGTTAGCACCATGGCTGGTGAGTTGACCATTAAGCCAACTTGCCCCTCAGGACCCACTATCTCCCCCAGAAAATAGCTTAAAGGAGCTATTTCGTTTTTATGTTCGTAATCGTGTGGAAAAATCGGACCGTTGTGGTATAAGACATCAGCATTTTCTTGTTTGAGACCAAAGATTTCCATACCTAGTTTGGTAAATTTAATGGGAATAAAAGCTTTGCCTCTTCGCCAATGTTGTTTGTCTACATTACTTAAAGGCATGAGCCCTAAATACTCGGGACGAGAACTCGAAGCAAGATAGCAGCCAGCGCAAACACCTATATATATACCGCCGTCGTGCGTAAAGCGCCTAATTTCTTCTTGTCCGTCTTCACCAAGGCTGAATGCCTCTTTCTTTCCAGAGCCGCCGGGTATAAAAAGAACATCTGCGTTTTTTAAACATCCTGTGCGTATATCTTCTCCGTTCACAACAACTACAGAAATAGATCGATCACTGGCAAAAGTATCGATTATCTGCGGACGAGCATTCGCACCCTTATCTAGAAATATGGCCATCCTGATGCTTTTGGTCATCGATCCCTGTGCATACGAGAACGAGCCCACAAGAAGCAGCCATAAGAGCATAAATATCGTTATGTTGTTGTTCTTCATACTGCAGATATTTGCACTCAAGAAAGGAGGATTTACCTTCAAATATACCCGCTATCCAAAGCGTTTTGTGCCATATTACAATATACCTTCCCCTGTTATCAAGAAGCAAAAAGAGAGCAAAGCACCGCGCCCGCTAAGGTATCTGGCATTTGGCTATGTGATAGCATTAGTGAAATTTGCACAGGAGTTCAATTACAGATTTGAATATGGAAAGCTCTATTGCAATCGGAATCTGCGGAGCAGTCATTGTTTCGCTAGTTTGTTTTGATGTATTTCAATCTATTATTCTGCCCCGCGCCACATCGCGTCGCTTACGGATTGCGCCACTATTAATTGGCAAAATACTTTGGCCGAGTTATCGTGCCATAGTTGGAAGCCTTCCAACTTCGTGGAGGACCTCCTGGTACCGGGCATTTGCGCCCTTAGCTTTTGTCACGCTAATTGGCGTTTGGTTGTCACTTTTAATTTCTGGTTTTGCTTTTATAATTTTGACGGTTGGTGATTGTGTTAAACCGCCAATCACACGACTGTCCGATGCAATCTATTTTGCAGGCACATCAGTTTTAACTTTAGGTTTTGGTGATCTGATTGCGACAGATTGGCCGGCGCGAGCAACAGTGCTTATTGCTGCAATGTTAGGGTTGGTATTCATGGCGCTTGGAGTTTCGCTCTTATTTTCAATGCAAACCTATTTGCAACAACGCGAGCAGATAGTTAATACCCTTATGAGCCGAGCCGGCAGTCCAGCATCAGGTGTGGTGCTTCTGCTTAGATATCGCGAGCTCAATATTGTCCCCAGCTTGTCCAATACTTTTGTACATTGGGAAATCTGGGTAGCATCAATTCTAGAAAGTCATTGTGCCTATCCTCTGCTTGCTCATTTTAGATCTGGCATAGCAGAAAACTCATGGCTTGCCTCTGTAGGAGCCACACTTGATGCAGCTACGCTTCTTTTGACCACAATTGATAAGGAGTGGGTAGGTGAAGCAGATCTTTTTTATTGGATGGCTGCAAACACACTAAAATCAATATCTACCCATTTAGCATTGGTCCCAATTGACGAAGAAACTATTACATATTCTGAGTACCTGCAGGCACTCGAGTTTCTTAAGGACGCAACCTATAAGATCAAAGATAGTCAATCTAGCTTCGAATACTTTAAGGCTCGTCGCTCGGGCTACATGCGTTATCTGTTAGCTTTATCGAGATATTTAGAATTACCGCGGCATGTCTGGTTGCCTGAATTTAAAGACTATTCATCAGCATTACAAGCTAACAAGAGTCTCGCGCAGCTAGTGCCAGATAGACAATAGTAACTACACTTTAACTACAATTTTGCCGAGCTGCTGGTTTGATTCCATGTAGCGATGAGCATCAACAATCTTTTCCAAAGGAAATACTTTAGCAATAATAGGTTTTAATTGACCTTTCTCGATCGCTTCAAAGACATATTTTTTTGCCCGTTTTAGTTTATCAGGATCACTGTTAATTTCAAATAGAGTATAGCCCTGGACTTTTAGACCCTTTTTCAAAGCAGCGATAAGAGGAAATGGGGTTTGTCCTGAGCCCAAACTCCCTGATGAGCCCAAGCTCCCATAGACAAATATCGTAGCACCTTGGGCTGCAGCTTCGGCAAGAGTGTCTAAGTATGGGCCGGCGACTGGATCAAATATCACATCCGCACCATGCCCGCTAGTAATGGCACGCATACGCTCGGGCAAATTTTCATCGTCGGTGACTATAACTGCTTCAGCGCCGGCATCAAGCAACACTTGTTTCTTTTTAGCTGTTCTGGTTGTGGCTATTGGTATGGCACCGGCAGCACGGGTTAATTGGATGGCAGCCAGTCCGACACTGCTGCTAGCGGCAGTAATCAAAACAAAATCACCTTTTTTTATTTTGGCATACTCGATTAAGGCACCATAGGCAGTGAGATATTGCATCCAGATAGAGGTGCCCTCTTCGGCGGATAAATTTTTAGGGTAGGTGGTAACTGCACTCACTGGAACAATGGCGGTTTCGCCATACACACCATATTTAGACATTGAAAAAGCGGGGATGGTGCTCACTTTATCGCCAATTTTAAAATCTTTAACGTTACTGCCTATGGCTGTTACTGTCCCGGAGGCCTCATAACCGATGCTTGATGGAAAGCTGGGCGGACGTTCTAAATATTTACCTTCTCGAAAAAGCACTTCGGCTCTGTTGAGTCCTATAGCATCTACTTTAATTCGCAATTCATCGCTCTTTGGAGCTTGTTCAGGAACTTCTTCCAGCTTCAAAACGCTGGCATCGCCAAATTTGTGAAAACGTACAACACGAGACATATCTTTCTCCTTTATTAAAATCTGTGATCGAATAAATCTATGATCTAAGCAGCTAGTCCGCCATCAGTTACAATAGTCTGCCCTGTCACCCAACGACTATCGTCCGAGGCCAGAAAAGCTACCACGTCGGCGATATCGCTTGTTTCACCCAATCTGCCCAAAGCAGTTTTGGAAATAAACATTTGTTTCATGTCTTCATTCAAACCTGCCGTGAGCATATCAGTGACTGTCGCACCAGGAGCTACGGCATTGACCGTGATTTTTCTTTTGCCTAATTCCTGAGCCCATATACGAGTCAGGGTATCTATCGCTGATTTAGTAGCAGAATATACACTGGCACCGGGCATACTGCTTTTGGAGGCGACCGAGGATAAATTAATAATGCGTCCACCATCAGATATATGCGGCAAGGCAGCCACCGTTGTTGTAATTACACCTTTCACGTTGACATCAAATATGCGTTGATAATGGTCGACATCTATTTGATCAATCGGCCTCATTTCAAAAACACCAGCATTGTTTACCAAAATATCAATTTTGCCATATGTTTTGCTTACTTCTTCTATCAATCTTTTGCTGTCGGCGGGCGAAGAAACATTTGCTTTAAAAGCTGCTGCTTTTGAGCCCAGCTTTTCTATTTGGGTCACCATTTGTTCGGCGGCATTTTTATCGCTGTTAAAGTTAATTGCAATCGTCGCTCCTTCGGCGGCTAAACGCGCAGCAATGGCTGCACCGATACCTCGCGAGCTGCCGGTAACTAGAGCCACTTTACCTTGAAGTTTCTTGGTTGCAGATTTTCTTTCTTGCGTTTGCGTTGTTGTCATGAGCAGCCCCCTTTTTTAATTAAGTACCACTTTTCTTTATGAGCACTACTTTTATTAGTGAGTGCATAGTGGACCAGCCGTCTAGTATTGTCAACGCTTGAAATTGTTTGTTCAACATTTGAAATTATTTCTTTAGCATATTCTAGGTAATTGTTCACCGGCCAGTTTATCTAGAATACGTTGTCCCCCTATCCGAGATTTCATAAACACGCGTTCAGGATATTGCTGCGAAACTTTACCAATAATTTGGGCATTTTTTCCCAGTCGGTGCTCATGCATAGTATTCAGCAATCCTTCAACCTCGTTGTCTGGAACTATTGCTATTAGTCTTCCCTCACAAGCCACATAAAGGGGATCAAGGCCAAGCAAGGCACAAATGCTGGCTACTTGGGCATCTACGGGTATAGCACTTTCGTTAATTTCTATGCCTACCTTCGAGGCGGAGGCTAATTCATTTAATACAGTCGCTAAACCGCCTCTTGTAATATCACGCAAACAATGTATTGCCGGACAAGTTTTGAGCATTTCTTGCACAAGCTCATTTAAAGGGGCGCTATCGCTTTGAATTGTTGTTTCCAACTCAAATGACTCGCGAGCGCACATAATTGCTGTGCCATGCAATCCGATATCACCACTGACAATGACTACGTCTCCCGGCACTGCACGATTAGCAGCTGGAGCAGGATTATATTGCAAAATACCCAATCCACAAGTAGTAATAAATATTTTGTCGGCTGCACCGCGATTAACTACCTTTGTGTCCCCGGCAGCAAATTGTATGTTAGTTTCAAGACAAGCCTTTTTCATGGACTCAACTATCTTATGCAAATCGGCAATTGGAAATCCTTCTTCCAAAATAAAGCTGGCCGAAATATAAGCCGGAATAGCCCCACGCATGGATAGATCATTAACTGTGCCATAAACAGAAAGTGAGCCTATGTCACCACCGGGGAAAAAGATTGGGCTGACCACATAGGAATCAATCGTAAACGCTAAGCGCGTATCATTGATTGCCATTACAGCAGCATCATCAAGTTGATCGAGAATTTTATTGCTCAGGGCCGGAAGAAATACATTATCTAACAGATCAGACGACATCTTGCCGCCACTGCCGTGCCCAAGCTTGATTACATCAGATGTGTCATTGGGTATTGGGCAAACCGGAGCAAATATGGCAGCGCTTTGGCTAAGATCAGACATGACTGGCTTCCTTCTTTTCCAGGCGACTGAATTTATAATATGATGCGCATGTGCCTTCAGATGAAACCATGGTGGCACCAAGGGGATTTTCGGGCGTGCACTGCTTGGCAAAAGCAGGACAATCAACCGGCTTTTTTACACCTCGGAGTATTTCTCCGGATATACATATGGAAGATTCTACAGTATCAACAGAGCCAACATCAAAAGCCAATTCAGCATCAAATTGTTTATATTCACTGTTTAATTTATAGCCACTTTTAGGAATAACACCCATGCCGCGCCAGGGGCGATCAATTATTGCAAACACTTCTTTTAATAGAGCTTGTGCTGCTAAATTGCCTTGCTCTGTTAGCGCTCGGCCGTACTGATTTTCTACCACAGCCCGTTTTTCTTCTAATTGAATTACACAACGCAAAATGCCTTCTAAAAGATCAATTGGCTCAAAGCCAGTAATGATTATAGGAATTCGATATTGGCGGCTAATCGGTATGTATTCTTTATAGCCCATTATTGAACAGACATGGCCCGGTCCCAGGAAACCCTGCACTCTATTGCTAGATGACTCGAGAATGATAGACATTGCCGGCGGTACCAATACGTGGGAACATAGTAGAAAGAAGTTATTTAAACCCATACGTTTTGCTTGCCAGACTGACATGGCGTTGGCAGGAGCAGTTGTTTCAAAACCAACAGCAAAGAAAACTACTTTTCGCTCTGGTTCAGCTTGAGCAATCGCCAGACAGTCTAATGGCGAATAAACCGCTCTCACATCAGCTCCAAGAGCCTTAACACCAAGCAAGTCAGATTTGCTGCCAGGCACGCGCAACATATCTCCGAAGGAACAAAATATAACATCGGGCTGCTGGGCAATAGCAATCGCCTTGTCTATTAATGCTAAAGGTGTGACACAAATTGGGCAGCCAGGACCATGAACAAGCTCAACATTCGGCGGCAATAATTGCTCAAGTCCAAATTGTAAAATGGTATGCGTTTGCCCACCACATACTTCCATGATTGTCCAATTCTGGGTAACCGTTTCTTTTAATTGTCTGGAAATGTTTTTAGCTAATTGCTCATCGCGATATTCGTCAAAGTATTTCATTTATTATTCCTACGTGAAGTCTCTGGCTTATTATTCCTAGGTGTAGTCTCTGGCATTATCTAATTCGTTTTTAAAAGAATTGACTTCGCCGGTTTGTTTCAATAAATCCAAAGATCTTTGTGCTTCTTCTTGATCAAGAACGCTGATGGCAAAGCCTACATGAACAAGAACATAATCGCCTGTTTTTACTCCAGGCACATATTCTAAGCACGCCGATCGACGCATACCGGCAAAATTTATTTTTGCCATGGTTAAACCTTCTTTATGAAAAATTTCTTCTACCAGACCTGGGATAGCTAAACACATTTAATTTTTTGTCCTGAGCAACCAATTTATTATTTAAAGGAAAGTGGATCTTCGTGTCCATTGTATTGGCAGAATCTTCACCAGACTAGATTACCACTTTGAGCTGCCGCAATTATAGCTTGCCCCAGAGAAATGCCACCGTCATTAGCAGGCAATTTTTGTGGGAAATACACTGAAAACTTTTCGGCTTCTAAGGCAGCAATACTTGCTTCCAAAAGAAGCCGATTTTGAAAAACACCACCAGAAAGACAGATATTATTAATTGAATACTTTATTCTTGCGCGGCAACATAAATCACTAATTATTCCAGCCAAAGTATGGTGGAATTTTCTAGCTATAGTTTTTATTTCTACACCATTTATCTTGTCTTGAACAATATGCTTAATTATATCCTTAGTTATGACATGTTGAATAAAATCACGATTGCTCGCCTGAACAATGTGCTTGGTTATATCCTTGGTTATGACATGTTGAATAGAATCATGATTGCTGCCCAGCTGAACAACTGCATCCTGAACAATTTCGTATGGATACGTCGTTGTTGGCGCATTGCTTTTGTCCTGCATAGCAATCGCTTCCAGTTCAATGGCAGCTTGACCTTCGTAGCAAGCCTCATGACAAATGCCCAGGATTGATGAAACAGCATCAAAAAGACGTCCACAACTGGATGTTAATGGTGAATTAAATCTTCGCACTATTTGCTGATCAACAATATCTATTTTGGCTGCACCGATTAGATTGCGTAAGCTCGCAATATAGTCTTTGAATAAAATGCGATCAGCTTCATCTTGATTATCAATATAGGCCAATGCCATACGCCAGGGGCTGCGTATGGACTGCTGTGCTCCAGGCATTATCACAGGTTCTAAGCAAGCAAATCTTTCAAAACATTCCGGATAAGCAATGAGAAATTCACCACCCCATATAGTGCCGTCTGTACCATAACCTGTGCCATCAAAGGCAATACCTATGGCAGGCCCCTTTAATTGGTGCTCAGCCATGCAGCTGACAACATGAGCATGGTGGTGTTGCGCTTTGATTAAGGGCAACTGCTTATTCTCAGGCAGATTTTTAGTCAGATTCTTAGTCAGATTTTTAGCTAGATCTTCAGCCAGAGTAGTGGAATAATAATCAGGATGCATATCGCAAGCAATTAACTCTTCTTTCAAGCGAAAAAGTTGCCTGTATTTTTTTAAAGTATTTTCAAAATGATCAATTGATTTTATATTGTCCAGATCAGCAATATGTGGGCTAATAAAAGCCTGATTTTCTTTGAGAAAACAAAATGTGTTTTTCAAATGCCCGCCTAAAGCCAATATCGGCTTAGCAACGGCACAGGCAAGCTCAATTGGTTCTGGCGCATAGCCCCTTGATCGCCGGATTATACTTGGTGTAGCAGCAGTTACTCTCACAACCGAATCATCATAGCGAGCAGCTATATTTCTATTGTGCAATACAAAACAATCAGCGATTGAAGCTAATTCTTGTAATGCTTCCTGATTCTCAATAACAATAGGCTCTTCACTTAGATTAGCACTGGTCATAATTAAAGGCTTAGCAAAACCAGAGGCAAGAATATGATGCAGTGGTGTGTAGGGCAGCATTACTCCCAATAAATAATTTCCCGGTGCGACATTATCCGCTATTTTACAATCCGGTAATTTATCTAGCCGTAATTTTTCTACTGGTAATTTTTCTCCCCATATTTTTTCTACTGGTAATTTTCCTACCGGTAGTCTTTCTAATGGTAATTTTTCTAAAAGAACAATTGGTGCTTTACGGCTGCTCAGTAATTGTTCATCTTCCATACTTAGCAAGCAATATTTTTGGGCCATAGCACAGTCCTGCATCATAACCGCAAATGGCTTGTCCATCCTGTTCTTGCCTTTGCGCAAATTATGCACAGCCAATTTATTGGTAGCATCACATGCTAAATGAAAGCCGCCCAAGCCTTTAATAGCGATGATTTTGCCATCGAGTAAATTCTCCAATACCATTTTTATAATCGCCTGTTGATTTTTTTCTTCTATATATTTGCCGCCGCTTTTGCTTATAAAGGTTAAAGTGGGACCGCAGTTGGCACAAGCATTAGGTTGAGCATGAAAGCGGCGGCTTAAGGGGTTTTCGTATTCTTGCATGCATTGATCACACATCTTAAATTCAGACATAGTTGTGCTCTGTCTATCATATGGTAAATCATTGATTACAGTAAAGCGCGGTCCGCAATTAACACAATTAATGAATGGATAATGGAAGCGTCTGTCATTCTTATCGAATAATTCGTGCAAACACTGCGAGCAAGTAGCGCTGTCTGCAGGCACTAATTGCCAGTCATCGTCATTGACTCTACTAGGTAAAATAGTAAAGTCTTTTTCTTCGCTTTTTGTTGGTCGTATTTCGCAGTGCAATTCTTTGACAGAGGCTAAGGGAGGTGCCTTAACAATCAGCTCTTCAATGAATAGATCGACTTTATCTGGCAAGCCCTGTATTTCCAGTTGCAATTTTCCGCCTAAATTGCGGACAAAGCCAACTAATCCATGTGTTTTAGCCAATCCATAAACATAGGGACGGAAACCCACTCCCTGGACAATGCCGCCAACTGTAAGTCTGGCTCTGCATAATTGGTTGGTCCGATTGCCTGCTGATATGCAATTCATACAAAGCCGTGACGCATGGCGGTTACTGCTGCCTGGGTGCGATCATCAACAGCTAGTTTGCCCAAGATATTGCGCACATGGGTTTTTGCGGTAGACAGTGAAATGACCAGCTTGGTGGCTATTTCTTGATTGGACAGACCTTCAACAACTAGCTTAAGCACTTCCAGTTCACGGGCAGAAAGCGTGTCTGTTAGTTCAGAGTCCGCATTTGACTGATTGTCTTTTGTTTCGGTTTCTCTGGCAAGCCCAGGTAACTTTTGCTCTGCCATTTTTGTTGAGTGCGAATATTTGTTAATTACCTTGCTGGCAATTGCTGAGTCTAACCAGACATCGCCAGTATTAACGCAACGAATGGCGGCATATAGCCGCTCTGGAACTACATCTTTAAGGCTATAGCCGGATGCACCGGCCGCTAGTGAAGCAAAGATATCGTGATCATTATCGTGTGAAGTGAGCATGATAATATTAATGTTGGGGGCTTGTTCACGAATCTTGCGAGCGGCTTCAATGCCATCCATAATTGGCATGCCGACATCCATCAGAACAACATGTGGCTTCAGTTCGGCAGCCAGTCTTACAGCTTCCTCTCCATTACCCGCTTCAGCAATAACTTTTATATCTTGAGTACGAGCTAATATAGTCTTAAGGCCTATGCGCGTCAATAAGTGATCTTCAACCAACAAGATCGATATTGGTGCTGATTGTTCGACGCTATGTTCGTTTATCATAGAAATCCCTGGAAGATAAGGTCTAGCGGATCAATAGATTTTACTGTAGACTACTTTCGCGAGGAAGACAAGCGATCAGAATAATTGACCAGGGATTTAAAGTAATTGTGTCCTATTTCTATTATGTATGGCAATCATTGCTTTGAGGGTTCGATCATCAACGGCTAGTTTGCCTAATATGCTGCGTATATGGTTTTGTGCTGTAGCTAGCGGCATCATCAATCTGTCTGCTATTTCTTTATTAGACAATCCTTCAACGACCAAAATGAGCACTTCCATTTCAACGGGAGAAAGCGGTTCTGATGATTTGGGTTTAGATTCGGTAGCAGTCTGCGCTAGCTGCTGTAGATTGAGCTTTGTTGGTGCCGACATATATTTCTTGAATACTTTGTCGGCAATTGCGCAGTCTAACCAGACATCGCCGGCATTAACCCAGCGAATGGCGGCATAAAGACGTTCTGGAGCTATATCTTTAAGACAATAACCAGCCGCACCGGCTGCTAGTGACGCAAAGATTTCGTCATCATTATCGTGTGAAGTGAGCATGATGACGTTAATGTCAGGGGCATCTACAGCAATCTTGCGAGTTGCGGCAATGCCATCCATAACTGGCATGCCGACATCCATCAGAATAATATTTGGCTTCAATTTGAGGGCTAGTTTGACAGCTTCCTCACCATTGTCTGCTTCACCGATAACTTTTATATCTGACGTGCGGGCCAATATAGCTTTAAGGTCCATACGGGTCAATAAATGATCTTCGACCAACATAAGCCTTATCGGTGCTAATTGTTCAGCGCTATGTTCGTTTTTCATAGAAAGCCCAGGAAGGCAGAGTTTGCCGGAATGACAGATTTTAATTTAGAAAATGCACAAAGTTATACTTTCAGCACATAGTTTAGCATCCCTGTAAAATTGGGTAGTGCTTAGTTTAAGGCTGTGTATGGAGTTGGCAAGGGATGAATGCAATCAGCACCAATATGCCAGATCAAAAAAACGAATTGTCTTTAGAGGATATTGAAGCGCGTAAGCGTTGGCAAGAGTTGGGATCTGAAGACGAGAAACTAATCATTGAAATTGGTCAGCTAGTGGGTGACAAAACTGACGATTTAATTGAAACAATATACAGCCACTTTCTCGCCTATCCGCAAACAAAAAAGTTTTTCCCGGACGAGGCCACTTTAAAGAGGGCACAAGCCGCCCAGGCACAATATTTTCTTCGATTGACAAAGGGTAATTATGATCAGAAGTATGTGCTAGAGCGCTTGCGTATCGGCAGCACACATTACCGGATCGGGCTTGATATGCACTGGTATCTGGCTGCATACGGACGTGTGCTGTCCTGGTTCTGCAAACAATTGATAGAGCATTTCCGCAGCGATACCAAGAAAAGCCATGCCTCAATAAACGCCCTAACGAAAATAATCTTTTTTGATATGAGCCTGGCTCTCGATGCTTATTTCAATGCAAAAGAAGAGGCGATCAAGCAACATCGTGACTCAATCGCCGAACTAGAAACCGGGCGCCGGATTACTAAAAGCATATTAGAAAACGCTCCTGTCGGTATTATGCACCTGGATCTTGATTTTAACTATATTGAATGCAATAAGGAATTTTTGCAGATTGCTAAAGTTTCTAGGCGGGAGCAATTGATCGGTAAAAATTTATTCTCAATCCTTCCTTATTTGCCAAAGGAACCCTTTGAGCAGGTACGAACTACCGGACAGCCTTATAGACAAATGGCTGCTCCCCTTAATTTTTCAGATGATCCTGATGCTCCTGTTACCTATTGGGATTGGGCCAGCTGGCCAATTAAGGACGAAATGGAGAATATATCCGGCATCGTCACTCAATTTGTTAGCGCTACAGACCGGGTTTTGCTTCAACAACAGCGTGAGGATTTTGTTGCCACTTTAAGCCACGATTTAAAAACACCAATATTGGCTGCCAACAGGGCGATTAAGCTATTACTTGAGGGCGATTTTGGTACGGTTTCAGAAACACAGTCAAACGTTTTGGGGACTATATACGAAAGCAATGAATCGCTCTATAAACTTGTGCTGACGCTTCTCGATGTCTATCGTTATGATAGTGGTGCCATGCAGTTAGCAATGCAGCCTCATGATCTGTGCCGAACAATAAACACCCTAGTTGATGAGTTGCAACCACTAGCGGCAGCCAGGAATATTGAACTTTCAGCACAGCTGCCGCAATCGGTCCAGGAAATACAATGTGATGCTGCTGAGATAAAGCGAGTGATACAAAATCTGGTTGATAACGCGCTAAAGTTTACTCCGGCTGGGGGCAGCGTGACTATTCATCTGCAGCAAACACTCGATATGATTACCATACTAGTAAACGATACTGGTAAAGGAATTGTCGAAGAAGATAAGCCAAAGCTATTTCAGCGCTTCTGGCAGGCGGCCTCTGGAGGCAGATACTATGCCAGCACGGGGCTTGGCTTATACTTATGCCGCAAGATCGTGGAATTACACGGCGGTCGCATCTGGTGCGAAAGCACACTAGGCGAAGGCAGCACATTTGCCTTTTTTATTCCAATGGCTGAAGGTAATAAACAAGATGCATGAAGCAACAATAGCTCAATCAATTTTAAATATAGCTGTCGATAAGCTCAAGCAAGCACCGCAAGCAGGCAGCGTGTCCAGCATCAAAATTCAAGTTGGTGAATTCCGCAATGTTGAAATAGATTGCCTGCAATTTGCCTTTGATAATCTAAAAATTTCCTTTGAGGGTTGCCAAAATTGTCAACTAAAAACAGAATTGATTTTAGCTTCAGCACGATGCCGCGACTGCGCAGATACATATCATCCCGATTTTGAGGAGGCTTTTCGGTGCCGCAAGTGTAACGGCAGTATTGGCAAATTAATGAGTGGTGAAGAGCTTGACGTGGTGGCAGTGACGCTGGAGACAATTAGTAAGGAGCAAAATAATTATGCACGAAGTCGCTAATGAGCACATGCTTGAAAATATCCTGGCTAACAATGAAGAGTTGGCCAATCATAATCGAGGGCATCTTGATGAACTTAATGCCTGGACAGTCAATATCATGAGCGCCCCTGGCGCCGGTAAGACCAGGCTATTAGAAGCAACATTATTAGCCTTAGGAAATAATGTCAGCCAGCCAGCGGTGGCGAGCAGCCATCGGCCTGGACAAGTCGATACGCGCCCAGCCGGCGAAGGACTGAAGCCGACGGAGCGCTCAGTTTATAGAATTACTGTCATAGAGGGCGATATGGTTGGTGAATTGGACAAGCAACGGCTCAGTAAAACAGGTGTGCCTGTACTGCAAATCAGCACAGGCAGAAGTTGCCACCTCGATGCTCAAATGATTGCTCGTTTGCTTCATGCTGAAAAGCTGGAAAGACCTGACATTATATTCATTGAAAATGTCGGCAATCTCGTCTGTCCAGCCGAGTTCCCATTGGGCGAACACAAGCGCATTGTACTTTTGTCCGTCACTGAAGGGGATGATAAACCAATTAAATATCCGGTTATCTTCCGCAATTGTGACGCGGTGATATTAACCAAGACTGATCTTTTACCGTATGTGGATTTTAAAATTGCCGCAGCAAAATTCAATATAGAAGCTCTTAACGCTGGTGCCAAAATCTTCACTGTTTCCTCAATGACAGGAGAAGGAATGACTGAATGGCTCGCCTGGTTGAAAGATCAACTCAGCCATTACCGGCAACAATTTAAGGGCGCAGCGCAGCATAGCAATTTTGATCTCAATAGTGCTAATCGCCATGTCAAGAATTTAAACTCTGGTATGGAGACTTATACCATTTCAGCCCATCAAAGGGATGCCTAAGAAAAATGATTTCGCCGCCGCAAACCAAATTACCATCTCTGGTTCCAGCTCCCTCTGCAGACAAACGCTGGCACTTGGTTAGTGCCACCATGCGCAGGCATGGTTATAAGCCCGGTGCTCTTATTGAGACATTGCATACAGTACAGAATGCCTTCGGCTATTTGGATGAACCATCTTTGATTCATGTGGCGCGAAGCTTGAGAGTTTCGCTCAGCAAGGCATATGGTGTAGCCACCTTCTACAACATCTTTCGATTGAAACCGCAGGGGTTGCATACATGCGTGGCCTGCCTGGGCACTGCCTGCTATATCAAGGGCGCACCAAAGCTGCTGGCAGCGGTCGAACTTTGCGCCCATATCCGCCCCACAGAAACTACGCCGGACAACAAAGTTTCGCTGGAAATCGCCCGCTGTCTGGGGGCCTGCGGCATTGCCCCAGTAGCAGTTTTCGACGGGCAAGTAGTAGGCAATGTCACTCCGGTAGAGATAGAAAAACGGATCAGGCAATGGCTTGAGCGCTGATATACTTGGGCACTGATATAAAGGAAAGCAAATTTATACCAATGAATAATCAATTGCAACCAGGTCCAAAAGTCGAAGCAGTGTTAAGCGCTGAAGATTTGCAGATGATTGCTGATCAAGAGATAACGCACCAGGCTCAATTTAAGCGGCGCATATTTGTCTGCATGGGCACTGCCTGCCAATCGTCTCAAAGCGGGGATGTATTGAAGTCCCTTAGCACCACCGTGAAAGAAAGAGGACTTGAGCAAGAATGTTTGATATCGCCTGGTGGCTGCCAGGGCAATTGTGCGCAAGCACCGCTAGTTTCAATACAGCCGCAAGATTTGCTTTATAGAGGTGTCAAGGCTGGCGATGCTGCCGCTATTATCGACAGTCCCTCTGACAAACCAATCAAGGGTTTGCATTGCGACACACAAGCGCCGTTTTTCACCCAGCAGAAGCGCATGGTGACCGAGTACCGGGGATTGCTAAATCCAGAACGCATTGAAGAATATATTGCTGTCGGCGGCTATAAAGCTTTGCTGGATGCTCTTACCACTAAGGCACCGGAACAGGTTGTCCAGGAAGTAACACGCAGCGGCTTGCGCGGACGTGGCGGAGCTGGTTATCCAACCGGACTCAAATGGGGCATAGTCGCCAAAGCAACAGACACACAAAAGTACGTCATCTGCAACGCTGACGAAGGGGACCCTGGTGCTTTCATGAATCGCAGCGTGCTTGAGGATTACCCGTTTCGCGTCCTGGAGGGTATGACGATTGCAGCGTATGCTATTGGCGCTAACAAAGGCTATATGTACGTTCGCGCTGAGTACCCGCTTGCTGTCCAGCGCATCGAAACAGCTCTGCGGGCTGCGCACCGGCATAATCTGCTGGGCAGCAATATTTTCAATACCTCGTTCAGCTTCCACATTGAAGTGCGGCTTGGCGGTGGTGCTTTCGTATGTGGTGAGGAAACTGCTCTCATCTCCTCCATTGAAGGCGGGCGGGGTTTGCCTACTCCGCGTCCTCCCTATCCGGCTCAATCTGGTTTGTGGGGACATCCGACATTAATTAATAACGTGGAAACGCACGCCAACATTCCGGCAATCATTCGCCACGGAGCCGACTGGTTTGCCAGCATCGGCACAGAAAAGAGCAAGGGCACTAAGACCTTCGCTCTCAGTGGGCGTGTCAAGAACACTGGTTTGATTGAAGTAGCTCTTGGTACAACGCTGCGCAAAATTATTTTTGACATTGGTGGTGGCGTGGCGGAAGGGCACCGCTTCAAAGCTGTGCAAACGGGCGGTCCTGCCGGCGGCTGTGTTCCGGAAGCGCATCTGGATATGCCAATCGATTACGAGACACTGCAGAGCCTGGGCTCCTTCATGGGTTCTGGTGGCATGATTGTCATGGATGATAGCTCTTGCATGGTTGATGTCGCTAAATTCTTCATGCAATTCTGCGCTTCAGAATCTTGCGGCAAATGCATACCATGCCGCGTCGGCACTGTCCATATGCATGACATTCTAAACAAGATCACGCAGGGTGAGGCGACGCAAGCAGATCTCGCCCAGCTTGAAGAACTGTGTGATATGGTGAAGTACACCAGCCTTTGTGGTTTGGGAATGGGTGCACCGAATCCGGTGCTAAGCACATTGCGCTACTTCAAGGATGAATACCTCGCCCACATAAACGATCACACTTGCCCGGCCGGCGTATGCGCTCCCAAGGGCCAGGATATAAGGAGGCCAACATGCGCGTTGTAACACTGACTATCAACGGCCGGGAAACAAGCGGCCGTGATGACGAATCTATTCTCCAGGTGGCTCGGGCACACGAAATCCAGATACCAACGCTGTGTCAGCTGGAGGGCATCTCCGAATGGGGCGGCTGCCGCCTGTGCCTGGTGCAGATCGAAGGAAACCCCAAACTGGTGCCTGCCTGCGTAACTCTGGTTTCAGAGGGCATGGTTGTCCAGACCAATTCGCCACGTCTGGATGGCTACCGGCGTATGATCACCGAGATGTTGTTCACTGAAGGCAACCATATTTGCTCCGTGTGCGTCTCCAATGGCAATTGCGAACTGCAGAGTTTGTCACAAGAGCTCAACGTCGATCATATCTCATTACCGTATCTCTACCCAAAACGTTCTGTTGACGCTTCGCATGATCGCTTTGTCTTTGACGCCAACCGTTGTGTTCTGTGCACGCGCTGCATCCGCGTCTGTGATGAAGTTGAGGGCGCCCACACCTGGGACATGGCCGGGCGCGGTATCGGGTCTCATTTAGTCTCTGATCTCAATCAACCATGGGGTGAGTCTTCAAGCTGCACAAGTTGTGGCAAGTGCGTGCAAGTCTGCCCAACCGGAGCTTTGTTTGAGAAAGGCAAAGGTGCCGGTGAAATGGTCAAGAATAACGAATTTCTGGTCTACCTGGAAGTGATGAAGGAAAACCAATCATGAGCGACCGAAAAAAATTGGCAACCGTATGGCTTGATGGCTGCTCAGGATGCCATATGTCGATTCTCGATATGGATGAAAGATTGTTGGATTTGCTGGCGCAGGTTGATCTTGTCTACAGCCCTCTCGTCGATCAAAAGCAATTTCCCGATGGCGTGGACATAACCCTTGTTGAAGGGGCCGTGAGCAGCGAGGATGATCTTAAAAAAATTCAAATGGTGCGCTCCAAAACTCACACACTGATATCGCTGGGAGACTGCGCTGTAACAGCGAATGTGCCATCGATGCGTAATCCAATCGGCGTCAGAGCTATACTCGAGCGGGTTAGTGATGGCGTGGCGCCACGGCAACCGGTTAATGTGCCCTTGCTTTTGGCCAATGCCCGCCCTGTACACAACTTTGTCAAAGTCGATATATTTGTGCCGGGCTGCCCACCGTCTGCTGACGTTATACATTCGCTGCTGCTTGATTTATTAGCAGGACGCAGCCCAGACTTGCATGCCCTTACCCGTTTTGGTGCATAAGTGCGAGGATAATTAATGGGTAAGGAAATTGTTATCGATCCAGTCACACGCATAGAGGGTCACTCTAAAATTACCATTCATCTGAACGATGGCGGTGAAGTAGAGGAAGCGTTCTTTCACGTTACTCAATTGCGCGGCTTTGAAAAATTTGTAGAGGGCCGCCCGTTTCATGAGATGCCGTCATTAATGGCGCGTATCTGCGGCATTTGTCCGGTCAGCCATTTAATTGCTTCAGCTAAAGCTGGTGACATGCTGCTGTCGACGCGCATCCCGTCCACAGCCGCCAAGCTTCGCCGCATCATTAACTTGGCCCAGATTGCCCAATCGCATGCGCTCAGCTTCTTCTATCTCTCTTCGCCTGATTTGCTGCTTGGTATGGATGCCAATGTCAATGAACGAAGCCTGGTGGGCGTAGCAAGGGCCAATCCAACCATGGCTCGCAATGGTATTCGGCTTAGGCAAATAGGCCAGCAAATCATCGAAATGCTTGGCGGCAAACGCATCCACCCCGGCTGGGTGGTTGCCGGCGGGGTTAATAAGCCATTATCAGCCGAACATCGCGATCAAATTCTGGCTATGCTACCGCAGGCAATTACTATTGCTGATTCTATGGTGGACTGGTTTACCGCACAGCTGGAGCGCTTCACTGAAGAAATAGCGGTGTTCGCCAATTTCCCTACCTTATATATGTCATTAGTGGGCGCCGACAATGAATTGGAAACTTACGATGGTTGGCTCCGCGTTGCCGATGATAAGGGTAAAGTTTTAGTCGATCATTTGGCTCCGGAAAAATATGGAACGATAATTGCCGAGGCGACTACTCTTAATAGCTATCTTAAGTCCCCGTATTATAAACCGCTTGGATATCCTGCCGGAATGTATCGCGTTGGTCCGCTGGCCAGGCTGCATCTGGCTTCACGCTGCGGCACTGAACGGGCTGACAAAGCACATGCTGTTTTTCGCCAGCTCGACCACCGCAGCTCCTTCCACTATCATTACGCTCGCCTGATTGAAATCGTCTATGCCTTTGAGAAAATAGAGCAATTGCTCAATGAAGCAGATATCCTGGACGAGCATGTGCGTGCTTTTGCTCAGCCCAACGCTTATGAGGGCTTCGGTGTATCGGAAGCCCCGCGGGGAACATTGATGCACCACTATCGCATCGATGAGAATGGCTTGATGACATATTGTGACTTGATCATTGCCACAGGACATAACAACCTGGCTATGAATCGCGGTATCACGCAAGCAGCCAAGCACTATATCAAAGGCGGGCGCCTGTCCGATGGCATACTCAATCGAATCGAAGCAGTGATAAGAACTTTCGATCCCTGCCTGAGCTGTTCCACTCATGCCTTTGGCACCATGCCCTTGCATATCCAATTAATTGCTCAAGACGGCACAATTGTTGATCAAGTGAGACGTTGAAATGTGGATGGTTGTCGGCTTCGGCAATTCTTTAAGAAGCGATGATTGCTTCGGAGCGGAGGTATGTAAGGCGCTTACGGCACATCAAGGTATTGAGAATTTTGCTGAAATTGTTATCGCCCACCAGCTAACTCCTGAATTAGTTGAATTGGTTAGCCAAGCCGCTGGCGTGATCTTTGTGGATGCAAGTTCTGATCTTGCGCCGGGCCAATTGCAGTTTATTGCACTGTCTGAAACAGTTGATGGAACACTTGATCGGACACTTCATCAGACACTCGATCAGGCACTTGATGGGACCCTGGCTGAAATACCGGATCAAACAAAAGTTAACAATCCCCGGGCGAACTCGCCATTCAGCCACCACTACACACCACAGACAGTGCTAACAGAGTCCGGCAAGCTATACGGGCGTACTCCACAAGGATGGCTATGCACTGTCGGTGGCCAGCACTTTGAGCTGGGAGAGGAATTGTCACCACCGGTAAAAGCAACAGTTACTCAAGCAGTGCAACTTATTCTTAAAAGGATAGGTCTCTGTGGCTCGAACCAGAAAGCCCGACCGGCAGAACGATTGAAATCCCGTGCCCAGGTTTAGATTTAGCACAACCATGGTAAGTGATGAGAAATGATCGAGGAAGTGAAACATGCCTGAAAGTTTAATTGACAGCCCGACCACGGAATTTGACTGTCAAAAAGAATACCAACGAAAAGTCACCACTGCCTCTCAGGCGGTGAAGGCCATTAAATCAGGCGACAGCGTTTATATTCATTCTAATGCTGCTGCCCCACAAACACTTATTGTGTCTATGGTGGAAAGAGCATCAGAGCTTAAAGATGTGACTATATTGCATATTTTGACTATGGCGAACGCTGACTATGCCAAGCCGGAATATGCAGGTTCATTCAAAGTGAAGGCACTTTTTATCGGGCCTAATGTGCGAGCAGCAGTCAACGAAGGGCGAGCGTCGTATACGCCTGTATTCTTAGGCGAAATTCCCAAGCTATTTGAATCAGGAGAAATTCCAATTGATGTTTGCCTGCTACAAGTTTCACCACCGGATGCTCATGGTTATTGCAGTTGTGGTGTCTCGGTGGATTGTACAATAGCTGCCCGTAAAAACGCTCGTACTGTCATTGCCGAAGTCAACAAGCAAATGCCGCGCACGCTTGGGCGTTCATTTATTCATATCAGCCGGTTGGATTATGTTGTTGAAACTGATAGACCCTTACCAGAACTGACACCGGCTATTTCCACATCTGTAGAGGAAGCAATTGGCAGAAATGTTGCCGAACTGGTTGATAATGAGGCAACATTGCAATTAGGCATTGGCGCTATTCCTGATGCTGTACTTAAATATTTGTCAAACAAACGCAACTTAGGTGTCCACAGCGAAATGATATCTGATGGTATCGTCGACCTGGTTCAGCAAGGTGTAATTACCAACGATGCTAAAACAGTGTTGCCCGGCAAAATAGCCGTTAGCTTTGTTATGGGCACAAAACGGCTCTATAATTTTGTCGATAATAATCCTCTGGTCGAATTCAACACCAGTGATTTCATCAATGATCCATTTGTCATATCGCAAAATCACAAAATGACCGCAATCAATTCTGCTTTACAGGTGGATATAGGGGGACAGGTAGTGGCGGACTCTTTAGGGACTTATTTATACAGCGGTGTGGGCGGACAAGTAGATTTTATACGAGGCGCATCTCGAGCTAAAAACGGCAAGGCTATTATAGCTATGCCCTCGACAGCTAAAAAGGGATCGGCTTCACGCATAGTTGCCTATCTAACTCCTGGCAGTGGGGTGGTCACATCACGAGCCGATGTTCATTATGTGGTTACCGAATACGGTATTGCTCAGCTTTATGGTCGAACATTAAAAGAGCGGGCTAAAGCCTTAATTAATATTGCTCATCCTTCTTTTCGAAACAGCTTAGAACAGGATTGTTCGGCTATTCCATGGCTTTGTTAATTGGGCAAAATTTATCCAAAAATTCATCCGAAAGGATGAGGTTGTTTGCCCCAAATTGATCCATACTATAAATGAAAGAAACCCAATGAGGGATGACGAAAGAAAGCCACTCTTGGGAAGCAGGCAACCGGGCACAGCCTCGAGCCTGAAGACGGCGGTCAAACCGCCGTCTGTTTTTATGTCGGGTTTTCATATCGGATTGTCCAAGCTCAAAATCATTTTTCCTGTTCATCACCCAATCAAAGACAGCGAAAGCAATTCCTTCGTCTACATCAACTGTTAGAGTACCTACAGGGCGATCGTCTCTACATCACCGGTTAGAGTACTTACAAGGTGATTGTCTCTATATCACCCGTTAGAGTACCTACAGGGTGATTGTCTCTATATCTCAGTCTAATGGCCGAGGGCTAGCTATTAGTTAACCTTTATACTCATAATAGTTAGCAATGGAAAAATGACAATTATGAATCAGGTAAAAGCGGGTGCGTCGATATTAATAGCTAGTTTGGTGCTGATGTTTGCACAAACTGCTTTTGGTAGCACTTCCCTAAACATTCCTGATATAAAGGGACCTGTTCACAATTTCGACTTGAACACCGTAATAAGTCCAACAGTAGATAGTACTTTAATCCGCAAAGGCAACGTAGCCGGTTGTATAGAGCTCGTAACCGGCAATATTTTACTGAACCAAAATAAAGATATAGGTATCTCTGTTAACGAAGGCAAAATAGATGTTGGCGGAGGTTCGATTGTGCTTATAATGCAGTCAGAACAGGGAACAATCATATATGACCTGCTCCAAACAAGATCAAATCAAGTATCTGTTGTTATCAAAACACAAAAAGTTTTCATAGAACCCGGTCAAATGCTTGTTTTAACAAACCAAAATATTGATGACTTTGAAAAATTAGCGCTTAACTGCCACTCCATTCGTTATCATAACGCCAAATCATTGCAATTGCTCAATAATGAAGTACACGCTTACAGCGCTGAATTTTCAATTGCTTCTGCTCTGGTTACCATTGATCCATTGAAACATCTGCTTCATTCCAATAATAAACAAGACAAATTGACTTTGGAAAGAATGATAAAGAATATAGTAATACTACAAGCCCGGTCCAATCGCACTATTTAAATTGCATTCTTACAGCAAGCAATGTTAGTGCAGCGTGTAGTACAATCTGGCAAGCGCACCAGACTAAGACGCCAGACAAGAGGCCTCCACTGTGACGTTTACAGATTTCTTTTTTTTCGGTAATGCATTTTTACTTGGCTTGCGCCATGGCATAGACTGGGATCATATTGCCGCTATTCTCGATATAGTAAGCAGCACAGACACCATACAACCGCTGCACGAACCAATGAGCAGGTCACATAACTCTTTTATCTTATCTCTTTATTACGCCACTGGTCACGGGTTGATAGTAACTATTCTTGGCATCGCTGCTATTTGTTTTTCTGCTAGTTTACCGCCCTGGACAGACCCAATTATGGAACGAATAGTGGGAATCACGCTGCTCATCTTAGGATTTTGGGTTTTCTACTCGTTCTTGTTGCACATACGCAACAAGAAGCAATTTCAGTTAAGGAGTAGATGGATGCTTATCTTTAGTGCCATTAATCATGCAATCGCCTCACTTCCCATAGCCAGGCAAGCGGCACCGGCTAAATCACCCGTCAAACAGTATGGGCGATCGGCAGCATTCACTGTCGGTGCCATTCATGGCATAGGTGCAGAAACCGGGACACAAGTCTTGTTGCTGGGTGCCGTAAGCAACGCCAACCCAGCTACTGGCACAATGATGTTGTTATTCTTCGTTTCTGGCATTTTTATTTCTAATACACTTGTAGCGTTGATGGGATTAGCAGGATTAGTGTCTGCTACATCCATAAAACCAGCCTACATTGCTTTAGGCATATTTACTGGGATATTCAGTCTGGCAATAGGCAGTTTTTTTACTTTTGGACATGGTAACAGATTACCTGCCTTACAAAAAATGCTCGGTGCCTAAGCCGATAAATTTTCCTCAGCTTCAAGTTCTTGTTTCGCTTGCAGCCAATCCTCTAAGTCTTTACCATGACGACCGCCCTTTTTCAACCAGAGATGATAAGCTCTATTTTCAATTTGCTCAAAAGTTATTGTGCTATTTTTCTGTCTGCCGCCCTCTGGGTATGAGCTCTTGGCCCTTGGGTTGGTCTTAGTAATTTTATTTGTAGCCATGAATTTCATTGAGAACCTCCTTTTTTGTGATCAATATAATATCACAAGCTACTAAGCTGCCATCGTTGCCACCTTTGGGTGGCACCACAGAAGTAGAGCCGGCTCAGACAAACCGCGGATACTAGACCGTAATCCCGCATCATCTCCGGCTAATCGATGCCCGTCCAACACCGGCATTACTACCGGCAGCTCATCTGGATTAACAGGGGCTTGCTTATTGCCTTAAGACTGATCGTTTAGACTTTCTTTGCCCGGAAAAACTCATCCTTTCTGAGGCGCAAGAATCAGTCGAAAGTTTTCAAAAGATTGACGATTCCATAACCGAGCAAAGCCGTAGCGACAACGGCAAGCAAGATATGCCGGTGATAGCGGCTAAAGTTATTGATAAAGAGTAAGCCAGGATTACCGCTATATTTGTTCAATGGATCAGTACCATCCATATATTCATCAGAGTCTGGAATACCGTCCCCATCCAGGTCGCTATTCTTGCCCAAAGCAGCAGCTAACTTAGATGGATCCGACTTTAATTCGAGAAATCGTTGTTCGCCCAAAGTCTTTATAATCTGATTGCCAAATTTGTTCAGTATAGGGCTGTCGACTTTGACACCAGGACTCATTGCCACTCTGACTTGATTCACTTTTTCCATATCTGCCGGGGATAAACTGCCAAGCTGTCCTGGCAGTATACCAATTGGTCCTTCAGCATTAACATGACACATTGCACAATCCACAGTCTTACCCGAGTGTTTTTCAGAGTACGCCTGAAACTCTGGATAAGAATGAACAGGTAGTTGGCAGATAACGAGAATTGCAAATATAGTCACTAAGACCGATAACGGTCCAGGACAAATTTCAGACGGTTTAAAACAATTATGGTCTAACCAGAGCATATATCTGTTGTCCGAAAAGGGTTATTATAAGCAGATATGCAGTTGCAGCCAGCGCTATGAAACGCAGGAAGCGCCTGCTTACAGTTTTGAATATCCAGGGCGTGAGGAACAGAACAACCACAAGAGCAGTCATTGCCAACAATACAACCCAGAAAGGAAGCATCTCTAGAGGGTAAAAGAGGAAATAGAAATACCACTCAGGTTTTATTCCAGGCGGTGTGGAACCAAAGGCATTATAGGGTTCAAGCAGCGGATATGGCGACAAAGAGTCGAATGGCAGGCAGATAGAGATAATAAATAGAGCCACAAAGACAAGTACCCATAAAAAGATATCTTTGAAGAAAAATACAGGAAAGAACCGTTCTGTTTTGTGAGAAGGCCGATCAACACCCTGGCTCATGCCATGAAGCTGGACAGAAATGAGGTGTGTGACAACCAGCATAAGCACAGCTAAGGGCAAAATTACTACATGCAGTGCATAAAAACGACCGAGAGTTGCTTGCCCGACCGTCGCCTCTCCTTGAAATGTTTCCATCACTATTTTTGGTACTTGAGACAGTAAGCCTGGTAGATATTGACCGGTATCTTTAAAAGCCTGGATGCCTATTTTTGTTGCATTAACGGCAATCTGATTCCAGGGAAGCAGATAGCCGGTGAAGCCAAAGGCAAATGTAATAAAAAGCAGCAGCACGCCGCTAATCCAAATGATTTCTCGCGGTTTATCAAAAGCCTTCATAGCAAATGCCACCAATAAATGCACCAGCGCCATAAAGATCATGCACGATGAAGACCAGGCATGCATATTTCGTATCAGCGCGCCTGCAGTGACATATTTCATCATGTAGTCTATTGATAAATTAGCTTCACTCACTGTCGGTTGGTAGTAAAAAAGCAGCAGCAGTCCTGTAGCTACCTGAATCATAAAGAATAGAAACGTCAGCCCGCCGGTGTAATAACCCCAACTCAAACCATGAACGGGTACTTCCTTTTTTTCAACCATTGCTTGAAAATTCATTTTATCCACGGGAAATCTCGTGGATAGGAAATGAGCAAGGCGATAAGTAATACTGTCTGGCTTCATATGACAGCCTTATGTCTCCTTGCTCGTTATATAAACATTGGCACCCGTAAGTGCACCGGCATTGGTATTGCCTTTTGTTTCACCAGATGATAGCCGAGAAGCAATCACTTTGCCTCCTTTGTCCATGAGAACCCAACCTATATGTGGTAGCGGGGTCTTTGCCGGCGAATTGGCATCAGGCTCACCGGTTGTAACATCAAAGTAAGATATGTGACAGGGGCAAAGAATCTTACCCCGAACATCCACCTGATTTCCGACCGTACAGCCAAGATGCGTACACTTGGCGCAAAGTAGCATTGGCAAACCATCCTTACCCAAAAAAGCTAATGCAGGACGCATTTGATAATCAATGAAATATTTGCCTGTTGTACTGTCGAGTTCCGACAGAGAGGCAATCAAAATGTAATCGGCCTGCTTTCGCTCCAGCTCAAGCTGGCGCAACCCGACTGTTGCCTTAAGGCGCTCTATACGTTGCTGCATCATCTCCAATTCTTCATTTCGGCTCAGGCGCGGGCCGAAGAAAAACCGAAAGACTTTGTCGATCGAGCCTGCTAAAAGCAAAGCTGCTCCTGCTGCAATGCCAAACACTCCCTTCAAGAAATAGCGCCTGTCTTTAGTATCGATTAAATGTGCGGCGAACTTATCAGACTGTGGATTTGTATTCATTGAGCAGCCCCAATACGTTGAATTATGTGATTGCAGTATCAATCAAGCAAACGAATGTAGCGGCACAATTATACACGTATATCTCAGATAATCAGACAGTTTGCCTATTCAAAAAATTTTGAAGAATAGAGATCAATAACTATATCCCATACCAATAGTGCATCTATGCGATATACAAAAACTAAAACTACCAAAGCCCAATGGTAGCTTATTGCAATTTGATTATGTTCAAGCTAAAATTTTTACTGTTTTGTTGGGACTGGTATTACTATGAAAAAAAATGTTTTGCAAATATCGAGTCTATATGGGCTGAGCACTCTGGCAGTCCTGGTTATTTATTCGCTTTTTCTCAATACGATGTTGTCTGACATGCAAATGGCTAAAGCTGCTTCAGCAGGTGAGAAATTATATGGCTTAAATTGTGCAGCCTGCCATAAGGATGGACAAAATATAGTAAATGCGAAGAAACCGGTAATCAATTCACCAAAGCTAGCCAATAAGCAAACTTTCAAGGACTATCTCCTCAAGCCGACTGGCAGCATGTCGCCATATCCGGCTATTGCTAACAATGCCGCAGACCTGACTGCGTTGTACAATTATTGTAAAAGCTTAAAATAGGAGCTAATTGTGCGCCCATCTCATCGCCTGTCAGTTACACACTACTATGACATAGACGGGCCGTGGTGGAGTGGCGCCAATGTCTGCCGATAAGTTTAAATATCGTTTGAGTTTAGCGGCTGCACTTTTCTTCCTGGTATCTTTGCCGGCATTGCCGGCTTGTGCGCTCGTGCAAGATAAGGGGCTCGACGTCCCGGGACCGATAGCCATTACCGGCTCCTCGGACACCAGCACCGCCGGTAATGCCGGCAGCTCATCTGATGCGACAGCCGTTGCGCCGGTAACATCACCAGCGACTGCCGATTCAAGCAGTGCAAGCAGCGCCGACGACATTTTGATTCATGCACCATACAATAAAGACAAATTCTCTCTTGCACCAATACGGTTTCTGGAGAACTATGTTGGTATCAGGTGGTCTAACAGCCAACAGTATCAGGTGAATTATAATAAAGGTGTTGAATCATCAACGCATACCCGAAGCCTTCGCGGACTTACTTGTTATATCGTCGGTACAATTGGTAAGCACCTTTCAACCTATGATGAAATTGGTTTACTGACGTTACATCCACACACATTCTTCAGTGAAGTGACTCGCGTGCAGTTCGAAAGCAATTGGGGCACTTCGCAAAATAATTTTATGATTCGTGGTGGCGCTTGCAGCCAAGGCAGAGGTTTGGGATTTAGTGATTTTGATCGCCAGGTTGGTTCTACCTCGCCGCTTTTTTTCAGTGCCGACAACGGATTCTCTAATGCGTCAGGCAAATCACTGTCCCTCGAGTATACGGGCCCGCATCTTACGACAGGCAAAATCTTCTATTACCGCGCCGCCGCCCCAGTAACGACCGCCGCCTCTAACCTCTCGATGGGATACCCGACGGGATTGGGTTTTACGTTTGAGAAGGTTATTGGCAAAGAAGGGCTATCCGGTATACAGTCGATATTGCAGTTAAACTTCACACCTGGCGTATATGAGACTTTAACCGAAAAGGTAGGGAAACAGACAATACCATTCCTTTACGGCGCCAAGACAACCGCACGCGATAGGGTTTGGTACTTTATGGCGAACAAGACTTTCCAGGACAAAGAGGGCGCCATTCGGTTAGAACTCAGCAGCGGATGTGGCGTGTGGGATAATTACCGCCTTCTAACAGGCAAGACGGCGCTATTCGATACAGTTGGTGGTGGCTACTATTTCCAAATCTTGGGCTATCCTGTCCGGGGCAAAGTGGCTACATATGCTCGCTATGACCAATATCTCCCCAATGATCATAACGGCCCCAACACTTTCCTTACCCAGTGGGACGTGGCTACCGGTGTAGCAATAGTCCTTCCGGGTCCGTTGCGCTCGTACGGAAAAATCAATTTTGATTATCAGATGGTTGGATTCCAAGAAAGAGGACCTTCACACCGATTTTTTATTGGCTGGAGTCCTTTTACAACCATGTGAGGAGTTAATTGGGGAGAGAACATAACATGCATAGATCAATTGCTATTCTATTGTACGCTTGTACATTTTCCGTCTTAGTTGTGCGGCCGGCAGCGGCAGCCAATACCGGAGATAGGCTCCACAAAGTCGGAGATTTTTTGGTGCGGCTGCCAATACGAATACCGGCTGCCGCTGTTGCTACCGTTGTGGGCACACCTATTGCTGTTGTTCGTAAAGTAAAAGAAGAAATTCGCGATACGGTAAAAGGCGGAATTGATCATCCGATTGTACTCTTACCGGCTCTGGCCAGTCTACCATTCGCCACATTGGGCGGGTTCTGGGATGGCATGGCAGCCGGTCCATATGATGCTTGTGCATACTCCAACAAACCTTTCAGCAAAGAGTCATTCAGCCTGGGAAAGGAGATGTATGATTCGTACAACTAAAGGAGAATTGATAAAATGAAGAAATGGCTTATAGTGATGGCGCTTGGAATAGTGTATTCTTCAGATGCCTTGTTAGCAGTTGCCCAGTCACCCTCAAACCAGCCACCAACAAAGACGTCTTCAAGTGCTGATGCGGCGACAAGATCCGCTTCATTTGTGGTTGGGTCTGTAGGCGGCACGCCTGTGGCGCTGGTTCGCAGAACCTGGGACATGACCGATGCTGGTGCAAAGCAATGGACAAAAGAGGTATTCCATACTCAGAATAAGATTGTGCTGATACCAGCCAGGCTGGTGACAGTTACATATGCCCTGGTTTTTAGCGTTGGCGAAGCGCCATTCTGGAGTCTGCGTAACGCCTGGAAACACAGCGCTGATCAGCCCTTTAGTAAAGATGTCTTCAGTCTGGGACCGACTCTAAAGGGAAATTAGCAAGTCGGTTAAATTCGCCAGTCATTTTGTAAGGCCGTAATTTGAGTACATGAGATGCCAAACAATAGAAATACAATTATCAGTTGGAGTATAGTTGCGAGTGTGTTAATTTTTTGTGCGCCCCTTTGGTTTGGCGATGAACATCGCTGCCCGGTGGCACCAACGCATCGTTCAGGCGATACAGAGGCCCTGCCGGCCTTTGCCCGCAAGTACAATGCCGATTGCACGTTGTGTCATACAGTATGGCCAAGATTGAATCGCACCGGCTACATATTCCGTCGACTGGGCTACAGGATGCCGTATGAGGTAGATGAACAGAAACCGTCAAAGCAAGGCACGAATCCATCAACGAGAGTACCGCCCCTAACACAACAACCCAGTGCAGAAGCGGCTCCAATTGCCCCGGGCGATCTAACTATTGGCAAGAATGAGTTCGAGAAAGCCGGGTGCAACATGTGCCATGTCGGTGGCGGGAACGTGATCGATGCCTCAAAACCGCTAAAGGGTGCGGGCTTCCTGAAGAAATATCCTGATGATGCCCAAATCGCCCGGGTGATTCGTCAGGGCGTAGCTGGAACAGCCATGCCGGCCTATGGAGAAAATCGCTTGAGTGCTGATCAAGTGAGAAATATAATCGCTTATATCCGCAGCATTACACCACCACAATAAACCAGAGGAGAATTTATGCTTGATCGCAGAAGCTTTCTTTCTTACATTCCAGCAGCAGCAACAACGTTTGGTGCAATGGTTGGCATGGCACCGGCTAGCGATGCCACTGCATCTCAAGGACAACAGGGTATCAGCGCTATTGAGACCCTCATGCGCGGGCACGGGCTTCTCAGCCGGGCGATGATAATCTATGGCGTGATCAAAGACCGCATTGTCAAAGGAGAAGAGACGGATCCATCCCTCATCCTTAATACCGCCTCAGTTTTCCATAACTACCTTGAAGGCTTCCACGAAATGGCGGAAGAAAAATATATATTTGGCCCTATGGAAAAAAATAATGTCTGCTTCGCCGCCATTCAAGAGTTGAAAATTCAGCATGGTGCCGGATATGAGCTTACGCAACGCATAACCAATATGGCCAATGAAGGAAAGATAAATTCTAACCTGGCAGCATATTTTGATGACTTCAAGAAAATGTACAGGCACCACACTGCCTATGAAGATACTGTAGTCTTCCCTGCTTTTGAAGCAATGGAGAAGCGCAACGACCTGGCAGAACTGGCCGCAGGCTTCGATCTTGACGAGAAGAGGGTACTGGGGCACCATGGATTCGATGATTTCCTCAAGCAAATCGCCAATGTGGAGATAAAGCTTGGCATTTACGATCTTTATACTTCCACACCCAAGCTCCAGAAGCTCGATTGAGCGATGCCCTCTCCCAAAATGGGGGATAGTCGATAAAAACAAAGAATTTCTTAGTTACTGGCCCACGTTCTGGGGTATACCTCGGCACCACAGAAGTAGAGCCGGCTCAGACAACTCATGGACATAAGAACGTAATTGCGCATCGTTTTCTGATGACCGATGTCCATTCGAGGCTGGAATTATCACCAGTAACTCGTCTGTATGAGAGGAATCTTTCTTATTGCCTTCCATATATATATCCCAGGCGCTAAAATTGTGACACAGAGAGAAGGCACTTATTAAAGCTTTGGCCTTTGCTAATGGGATTGACTGGCTTATGTGTAATTCTATTGGTAATCCTAGTTTCTGTCCAAATTCACTTAATTTCTCAATTGCGCTTAAATCTGTCTTGGTGCTTTCAAAATTGATACGGATCTTTTTCCAGTCCTTGCAACTGGCCGTAACTATTAACATCGGACAAGGACAAACATCCGCTAATTCTTCGCACAGGCTGTAGTTTGCAATTTGTCCTGTTTCTGCCGATCTAGATACTTGATGACCGATAATAAGCAAGTCATGTTCTTTGGCTCGTTTACATATTTCCGCTACTAAATCGCCTTCGTCTATATGTGTTTCAAACTCAATATGCTGCTCTTCTACTTGAGCTCGATAAGCCATCATCAATGCTTCACCCACAGAGCGAAGACCGCTGGTAACCCGTTCAAACGCTTCCATATACGGGCCGCTGCCTATAAAACCAGCCGATTTAGGGCGCAAAAACTTCCATGTGTCGCGAACATTGACGACATATTGAGCTACTACTTTAGCACCGGTCTTTTTGGCCAAATTCCAGGCTAATTCTGCCGCCGCTTTGGACTCAATTGATCCATCTAAAGCTAAAAGATAAGAGTTATTTTTCATAAATACGCCCACAGACAAATAGAACCTTGGTCAACCTATTACTATATTCAGACATTGGCTGATTATTTTCATCATCCTAAATGCCTATTAATCCAGACTTAGACTGCATTTAACCATAAATCAGTCTTTAGGATGATCTGCCTATAACTGAGGGTCCGTCTCTCAAACTAAAGCATTCTTGAGTAGTATTATGTTCGCCTGTCAGAGTGAGCAGCTTCGCGCAAATAACGAATCTTGCTGCGAACATAATTGCTATAGATAAGAGCCAAATTCAAACCAAGCTTGCCGTCCATAAATCCGCAACGAATAATATACTTATAAACGAATGTCCAGTATGGATGCAACAACTCATTTAGCGAATGGATGTGCCAGGCACTAAATCCCTCTTGTACTTTTTGTTTTGCATGCAGCCGCGCAAAATTATCCAGTGAAGCTCGATATTCTTCAACCGTGTCACAGGCTTTATTTTTTAGTGGATGCTTAAGCCGCCCAATCTGTCCGTCAACAACAAGAGACTCATGAACAAGCCTTTCTTTAAACCTGCCTTGGCCGCGGCGAAAAAGACGCAGGTGCGCATCTGGATAAAAGCCACCATGCTTAATTGCATGCTCGCCAATATATAACATACGCGGAATGGTGAAACCATCATATCGTGCGATTAAATCACTGCTCAAAGTAGCTTGGATTTCAGACACCAGCTCTGGTGTCATCACTTCATCAGCATCCAGACTCAAGATCCATTCACATACAGCATAGTTTATAGCCAGGTTTTTTTGTGCCCCATAGCCAAGCCATTGCTGATGATACAATCTCACACCATATTTTTGTGCAATTTCAACAGTGCGATCAGTCGAACCAGAGTCTACAAATATAATTTCATCAGCAATAGGTCTAACAGCTTCGAGCACATCGCCCACACCTCTTTCTTCATTACAGGCAATTATCACCACAGACAAACTAGGCGGCGAGGCTTTATGCAACGGTTTTTCTGTGAGAGACAATTGTTTGAACTTCTTCATAAAATTGCCAAAAGATGGATGGATGTTACTTCTTTACAAGATAGTATAATCGCATAAACAGGCATGCATAGGAAGCTTATGCTTCTCAAAAAATTACCGCAGAAGCATTAAGTTTATCCAAGCTCTACTTATGAACCAACTTGCTGGCTTCAAGCCATAGATAATCAGCGCAAAGACACAAGAAATTGAGTAATGCACTGTCAAGATAAAACATTCGTTGGTTCAGGCAGTAGAATAATAGGCTTGACTTTAGTCAGTAGTTTTTGCCGATCTTTACCAATTCAACAAATGTTTGTCAGGAGGTTTTATGTCAAAGAAAATTGCTATCACCATTATATCCAGCTTTCTGCTTTCCCAGACCAGCGCTTTGTGTGCTGAAACAGATCCATTAATTAGCCTGGATGCACAACGGAACGATTTGCTTAAACAAATCACTGCCCAACTGGTAGCAGGAAAAATAGGACCAACTGACGCCCAACAATTGAAGACAGGATTGGACAATGTGGTCAAGCTGGAAACACATGCTCAGGAAGACAAAAATGTCACGCCAGAAGAATGCAGCAATATTGAGAACGCCCTTGAGCAAGTACGCTCTCAACTAGGGACTGCTACTCATACAACAAAAGTGTGGATGGGCATAGACAGCCACGATACAACAATGCGAACAAAGATTAGCAATGCTCTTGAAACCCGCAAAATAAGCAAAGATCAGGCCGGCGCTCTTATGCAAGAGGAAGAAAAACTGCGCGCCCGTGAAAGTAATGGCAGTCCGACCAATGAGTTTGAATTTACGGATGCTATTTCTATTGCCGGCGACTTGCTCACTCTAGACGGTAGAATAGATCAATTAGCTTCAACCGGGCATACTGAATAAAATAGTCCGCCACTGTGTCGTGCCTTTGCCACTACCCCTAGTTGCATGCCTTGCTCAAGAAAACAACATCAAATTTGAGACTGATCTTAGTACCTAGGCATTCCCTAGAAAAGCAGTGAGTCAAAGAACTGTCACTCAAGGTTAATATTAAACTTTAAATGTAACTGCAAAACATTACGCTTGATTTCTGAGTATATGCTGTTTTAATGACATATAGTTTGAATCTGATATCCTTTAGTTGACTGACCACATGATCATACAATCGCGTTTGATATGCAGGTGCATGGATGATTAGAAACAACAGTTTTTGGTCAACCGATCTGGGTGATTTACGTCTCTTATCCAGTGTGATTATTATTGCCGCTGGACTTGCTTGGTCTGGTTGTGTCCAATCTAGTAGTGGATTTACGCCTCATGACAGTATTTTGCAGCAAGATCCGATGTTGTTATGGACCAAGATCTTAAGTAATATCGGCATTGCTGCCGCATGTTTTGCTCTTTTTGTTGCCTTAAGACATTTCATCCGATACCGACAAAACCGCTCGCATCCTGTGATTTTCCGACTTTTAGGCATGCTGCTTATTGCCTTTGTCCTATTGCATTTAATGAAAATTTGGGGTTTATATCAGCCCCTTTATTGGACTATGGCTTCTATAGAGGCATGCACAGCAGCAATAGCGTTACTTGGCACAATAGCTTTCTGGCCTCTTGTCCCCAAAACACTGGACTTAAAAGGATCTGAAGAGTTCGAAAACGTATCTAAGAAATTGCGTGAAAGCGAACGGCATTTTCACTTGTTGATATCCGGCATAAAAGACTATGCCATATATCTGCTTGATCCACAAGGAACGATAATGACTTGGAATGAGGGTGCTGAGCGTATCAATGGCTATAGAGCCGATGAAATAATTGGCAAGAATTTCGCGTGCTTTTTTCGCCCTCAAGACAGAGAAAAAAACCGGCCACAATTAGAACTGGAGATGGCCAAGAAAAATGGCCGGCACGAAGAAGAAGGGCCGCGTGTACGCAAAGATGGCAGTCAATTCTGGGCAGATATAATTATTACAGCCCTCCGCGATGACTTTGGACATAGGAAAGAAATCTCATGATCTATTAAAGACCGAACATCCAAAACCATTGTCTAAGATTGAACAGGACATCCTTACTAAAGGACGTTGGGACGGCGAATTGGTTCACTATACGCAGGACGGCCGGCGGATTATTGTTGAAAGCCGGCAAGCACTTAAAATTGACGATCAAGGTGAGCCTACCACGGTAGTGGAAATTAATACCGATATTACTGATCGCAAGGAAGCAGAACAAAAACAATCCGCTTTAGCCGAGATAGAGCGCGTAAATGCTGAATTGGAACAATTTGCTTCTGTTGCATCGCACGACCTGCAAGAGCCGTTGCGAGCCATTTCAGGTTGTTTACAGATTTTGGAAAAAACATATAAGGGTCGTTTGGACAATAATGCCGACGAACTTATCCGCTATCCTGTAGAGGGCACACAACGAATGCGTACACTGATTAACGACCTTGTATCGGCTATGGCACTTGCATGCCGATTTTAGCGCCCCTATTATTGATATTTGTCAAGCACATGACACCGTCCACCAAGTAAATTTTATAATCAATATTATCTAGGCTAATATGCAACAATAATGCCCACTGCATATTTACACTGAATAGATTTCTGATAGTTGGCATTTTGAATTATAAAGTGTTCTTCGTACCTGCCAGGATTAGTATTTAGGAAA
>Ga0364915_10055_pt1 | contig 46010 bp, 39 predicted proteins | sample ExccelJu500001D4_3_FD_206958 | JGI IMG/M metagenome (GOLD analysis project Ga0364915, IMG submission 206958) | Enriched cells from Trout Bog Lake Hypolimnion, Wisconsin, USA - BchlTB.June25.5000.01.D4 | ecosystem: Environmental > Aquatic > Freshwater > Lake > Hypolimnion/Profundal zone | place... | reverse complement strand
GATGTCATTGCTACGCTTTCGACACTTCAATAGTGGTTTATTTGCATTCACCTTCTTGACCTCACCTGACGCAATTGTTCGCGCCTTTTCCGCAACGCTCACCACCCTGGCTTTTGACCAACGCAGCTTGCGGTGGTTTGACGCCTCCTCCTGTAAGGCGGCTTCGGAGGACCTTCCTCCATCTCTTGTACAGCACCACATTTTAGTGTTATGTATTCTACTTACATCTCGCACCTCCTGCGTTCATGGCGCACAGTCATCGGCATAGCGGCAGTAGGCAACAGCAGGCTTCCACAGACGATTCTCTTGAATCGTAATTGGTCGACCTTTCTGTATGCCGAAGTTCCAGTACCAGCGATCTTTTCTGGCTTTCTTGTTTAGGTATTTCGCTTCTAGCCATATATCAAACTCATGGAGCATGATATTTGACAGTAGTGGTGATATTACACCACCTTGCGGTACTCCTTCACTGGCAGCCATGAACAGACCACGTTCAATATGACCCGCTTTCAGGATGCGCCAGAGCAAATCGACAAAGCGCCTGTCTTTAATACGTCTTCGTACACATTTAATGAGCAGCTTGTGGTGTACCGTATCAAGGCGCCTTTGATATCGGCGTCTAAAATCCATCGGTCCTTATGACTTTTGTTAAGGCGTTGCCAGATGTGTTTTATGGCATCATGGCAGCTGCGCCCTGGTCGAAAGCCATAGCTGTTTGCCTCAAAACGAGCCTCCCAGCTTGGTTCCAATGCATTTTTAACAATTGCCTGTGCGATTCGGTTTTTGATAGTTGGTATTCCCAGCGGGCGAAGTTTTGTATTCGCCTTAGGTATATATACACGTCTAGTTGGTTTTGCTTTCCAGAGTGTATGTTTCAACATATTTTTAACCAGAGTCATTCTTGATTTAGGACTTAAAATCACTTGGCGGTCGATGCCAGGTGTTTTTCGTCCTTTATTTTCTTGAGTGACTCGACGTACAGACAACAGCAGGTTAGAATAACTGCGTAGCATCAATTTCATCAGGCTTCTCACCCGATTCCATTGACCTAATTTAGTTGCACGGTAAATTCTCTGTCTCAGGTTCCTAACATTTTCCCCAACAGTTTGCCAGTTAACTGCATCCCATTGAAGAGTTTGTCCGTCTGCTCCGATACCAATTAAGGTTCTATCTTTCACAAAAGTTTGGTTCCTTTACTTTGATTTACCGGTGAGAACTTTCTGGAAGTCAGCAGCCTTTCAGCTTGGGTATTGTCCTATCTGCTCCATTACAGAGCAGCATTCGCTTTTTCCAGAATCCCTTACCCTCTAAGCATTAGTCATTCCTTGCGGTTCGATTACTCTTTTGATTACTCGCCAGAGAGCTTATGGGGTTTACTATGTCCCGATTGAAAGACCATTGACCAGGGCGGGTTTCGCCTTTATTCCGGTGGGATTTTAGACACCATATTGCTGACATGACAACTTCAGCAACCAACCCACTTGCCATTTTTGGCCGCGGTGTATCAGCCTGTTTCACCGAATCAAAATATCGAAACTTACAGCGATTCACTTTTGTTAACCCTTCTGGTCGTCTTCTTGCCCCGTATCCCGCTTCAGGCTCGGAGAATTGGGGCTTTCGTGCCTTGCTATCCGCTGGATTCATTGCTTACTACCAACGTAGGCAGAGTCATTGACTCTTTTACGTAAAGAAAGAGCGTGGTGCTGCTCTTGGATTAATTCCATTCATTTCAATCGGTCTCATATCGCACTGTCATATATCTGCCACGATCATTGGCTATGCTTTCTGCCGGAAAGCAAAAATTCGAGGTGGTTTTATGTCTCAAAGCTACGAAAACGAAGCAGAACCCTGGCTGGCGCGAGAATCGTTATTTCGGCAGAAACTGAACCAGCTAAGAAATACCGGCGAAATACAACGCACTAGAATAAGTTCACATTACTCCGGCTTTAAAGCCTTAGAACAGAGCCATTATTTAAACAATGTTTCTGAGTCCTTTCAACATACTGATCCTAGACAACTGGAAAGCCTGGCTTTACTGGATGTACACACTGAGCTATATAATCACGATACTTTATGCCGCGTTCTTAAAGATGAGTTGCGCCGGGCGCAGCGATATAAAAACCCTCTGGCATTGCTGGCGATTGCCATTGATAACTTGCCCCATATTGCAAACCATACTGATGCCACTGCTTTTGATCCTTTGTTGAAGGAAGTGGCTCAATTTTTAATGAAAGCCGTGCGTGATATAGATATATTGGGGCGCTATGACCTCGACCGCTTTATTATTGTCTGCCCGGAAACCAATCTGGACGGCGCCATTTCTTTATCAGGCAGATTGTGCAACAGTATCGAAACAGAAGAATTTTCGGCATCCGGACAACGATCGCGCGTAACGATTAGCATCGGTATGGCAACGTTTCCTGATCTAGCTGATGGCTATGACCAGCTGCTTTATTTAGGCATGCAATCCCTAACAGTAGCCAAACAATCTGGTGGCAAAACCTTTAAGATTGTAACCTAGCTAAGCCCTGTTTATTTCGCTTCATTCACTTTTTTTTCAACGTACCAGCAATAACTGTCATAGCTTTGTCAGGGTGCATATATCTTTGCACGGCTTCATTTGCCGCTTTTTTAGTCACAGCTAAATATTGATCAGTAATTACATCCAGGGCAGCTGCCCCCAATCCCAGAAATTCAAACTCACTCAAGGCTTTGGCAATGCCTAAGGAGGAAGCCAACCCAACTTTAAATGAGCCAACGGCCCGCCCAGTTTCTTTTTTTAATTCTTCCTCGTTAATGCCTTTTTTATGATAATCATCAAGAACACGCTTCACCAACCCCAAAGCCTGCTCAACGTTGCTTGGATTAACAGACAGTGTCACCGACCACGGTGCTTCGCCATAAGCTGTGTCTGAAAAAGATGAGTAAATACCATAAGTGAGTCCGGCCTTTTCTCTAACAATTTGCCCCAGGCGCGATGTAATTGTGTCCTGCCCAAGTACGGCATTTGCTAGTTTTGCTGCATAAAAATCCGGGTTTGTTCTGCGTAAATGGGAAGGATGTCCAATAACTACATCTGCGCTTTGCTTGTCTGCGACCTCAATTTCAACTCGCTCAGGCCTGACCGGCAGACCTGCTTTTGGCACATCTATCGCTAAAGGTGAATTTCCTTTCCAATCACCTAGATAACTTTCAAATATCTTTGCTGCCTGATCAAGATCTATATCGCCAACCAGCGAAATTATCATCGAGGCAGGAGAAAATGACTCTTTATGAAGCGAAGAAATATTGGCGCGAATGACAAGCGGCAATTCCTGCAATTCCTCGGCAAAGGGCTTTTCATAATAAGGATGTTGAGGTAGATAAATAATTTGGCGCAATTTATTCCAGGCCAGCATTTTTGTATTGTTCATGGCTTCCTGAAAGCGGGCCTGCCATTCGATCTTAGTTTTACTGAGTTCATCCTCAGCAAAACTAGGATTACGCAATATATCCGCCAACAGCCGGCAATACTCTTTTAAGTCGGAAGAAACTAAATGCGTACCGAAAGAAACACGGAAATTATCAATTGAAAAATCCAGCCCACCAGGGATGCCCATATTTTCCAAGGCCTGAGCAATAGCCATTTTATCGTAATCAGCCGATCCCTTAGGCAAAAGCTCAATCATCAAGTCGCCTAGATTACTGTTTTTATTGTAAGAAAAATATTTGCCGGCTTTTATAAGTCCGGTTAAACCTACCGATTGCGTACCCGGATTATGCATGAGCAGCAAGGTAATGCCGTTACTTAATACTTTCTTTTCTACTCGCTTGGCAAACTGGGTGGCAGGCGGCTGCGGCTTTTTTACTTTTACTTGGGGAACAATATAATCTAATGGCTTGCCCAATTCAAGTTGGGCTTTCTTGCCTTTGCTTTGCGCATCTTTCTTTTTCTCTTTAGTAGCTGTGCCTTGCGGTTTGCCGTCATTTTCCTGGACGTCTTTTATTAATTGTTCAAGCTGCTGTTGGCGCGGGATAAATTGGCCCACCGTGCGATTGCCTTTGACAAAATATTTCGCTGCCGCCTCTTTGATGTCGGCAACAGTAACCGCGTCAAATTTGTCATCATAGTCTATAAGCCAGTGCCAATCAGCCTTTGATTCCGCTTCACCAAGCATAAAGGCCACGCTGCTGGGCTCAGCTTTAGCAAGAATTGTTGTCTTTCGATTGGCAATTTGAGCCCGCTTTAATTCATCAGGGCTAACGTTTTCCTGCGCTAATTTGTTTAATTCAGCATGCAATATATCTTCTGCCTGGCTAATCGCCACGCCCGGGTTAAGCATTGCTCCCACAATAAAAAGCCCGGGATCGCGCAAGTCGCAATGGCGCGCAAATGCGTCACAGGCAATGCCGCTGTCAATCAAGCTGCGATAAAGCCGGCTGGAGCGCTCAAAAGTACCGCCGAGAATATGGCGTATGGCCGAAAGCGTATAAGTATCTTTATGATCAGCTTCTGGTATGTGATAGCCAATCCAAACCCGGGGCAAGTCGCCAGCCCTTTGAATCTCAAAACGGCGTTCCCCTTCTTGCGGCGGTTCAATCGTATAGACTGGCGGTATCGGGCGCGGTGCAGACTTGAGTTGGCCAAAATATTTATCGACCATGGGCAATGCTGCCTCGGCTTTAAAATCTCCTACAATCACTAAGGTGGCGTTACCCGGCCAATAAAAGGTGTCATAGAATTCCCTTAGCCTTTCCATAGGCACTCCTTCCACATCACAACGCCAACCAATGGTTGGATGATGATAAGGATGTTCGCGAAATGCAATAGCATAAAGTTCTTTTTCTAGCGCCTCATCAGGATGGTTTTCACCGCGCTCAAGCTCATTGCGCACTACGGACATCTCCGAGTCGCGATCTTCCTGGCGCAACCTTAAATTGCGCATGCGATCAGCCTCAAGACTAAGACACAGCTCCAGATATTCTGATGGCACCACTTCAAAATAACTAGTACGATCAAACCAGGTGGTAGCATTCCAGTATGCGCCAACCTGAGTCAACAACTCGTCTATGCCATTGCCTTTTTCAGCATTATGTTTTTTTGTTCCTTTAAAGAGCATATGCTCTAAAAAATGAGTGGCGCCGGTGAAGCCAACAGCTTCATTGCGGCTACCTACTTTAAACAATACCAATACAGTGACAACCGGTGCGCTGTTATTCGGTAGTAACAATACTTTAAGATTATTAGGCAGGCGATATTCGGTTATATTGTCCCGTTCAGTCACCCTAACCAGACTATGGCTGCGTCTGGAGCTTATGTTTTTTTTCCTGCGGTCTCTGGTCCTATTTAGAACTTTACTTCGGTTAGCTACTTTAATCATATTTACCTAATAAGCCGTCATAAAAACCTGGCTTGCCAGGCAGATGAAGCCGCTAGTGTAGCAAATGGGAATCTTTGTTTACGAACAAAATCGATCCTGTATACTGTTTTTCATGTTTTTTTTAGCGACAAACATTCGCTTAGGTTAAAAAGAGGAGAATATGAAAAACATCAGCACAATCGTTCTTTCTATGGCTTTTATCGTCTCAACAATGGCAGCAGCCAGTGCTCAGGGTTCAAGCACCACTCCACCACCAGCCAAAAAAGGCGGGCTAGGCCATGGTGCCAAAACAGTATTTGGCGACCTGAGCAAAGGCGTGAAAAAAGTAGGTGGCGGAATTGACACTGGAGCCAAAGACGTTGTAAAAGGAACCGAGAAAGGGGCTGGAGTAGTGGGCTCTGACACAAAGAAGGGCTTTTCTAAGCTAACTGGACATAAAAACGCCACAACCAGTACCACACCAAAAACACCTTCCACAAATCAATAAAGAAAGAAGGAGAACTGGCTTACTTGGCTCAAAGCAAAATATTAAAAATTGTTAATATTTCATTAAATCTCTAAAACAGATTCAAGGGCGGTAAGACAATTTTCTTAATTGATGTCATACTAGTGAAAGTTTGGTTTAAAGCCAAACTTTGTTATTACTTTAGTCCGTTAGGGATACTGAAACGATTATGAACACTAAACTTTTTGTTGGAAACCTGTCCTTTAAAACTACAGAGCAAGAGCTGGAAGAAGCTTTTTCCCGCTGCGGCAAAGTAGTATCTGTTGCTTTACCAGTTGACCGAGAAACCGGCAGAAAGCGAGGCTTCGGCTTCGTAGAAATGGAAACTCAGGAAGAGGCAGAAGCGGCAATTCGAGATTTCAATGGACAGACGCTAGGGGGACGACAAATTGTTGTCAACCCGTCTCACACCAAAGAACGCAATAATGCAGGTGGCGGCGGCAAACGTGAGCCCCGCAATTTTGAATAGATTTTGTCGATAGCCATTTGTCGATGGCCATTTATAGAAGACTCTTACTTCAGGCATAAAGCCAGGTTTAATGATTGAGCAGTATAGCCAGTCAATGAGCGGGCATAAACTTATAGAAGAGGCTTTATACTGAAAAAAATGGTTAGTGCAAATGCTTATGGGCAAATTTCTTGATCGCGAAAGTGAAGGCTGGGGATGCGCGCGAGATGATATATTCAACCGCATGGTTAACAAATTGCAGAAAGACACGGAAAAGCTCAGACAGGGCAAATTTGCACGCAGCAGCCACGAAGAAGAACAACTAAGTCCGGATAGGCTGCAAGAATACGAAAATATAGCCACCAGGGACGAGCTGACAGGCCTCTACAATACCCGTTATATCGCTCGTAAGCTTGTCAAAGAAGTGCAGCGTTGCCAAAGGTATAAACGGCCTTTTTCATTGATGTTAATTTCGCTTGCTAATTTTGAGCAACTGAAAAGAACACATGGGGAACTGGCAATTGACGAGATTTTAAAAGCTGGCGCCACCCTAATCAGGACTTGCGTACGTGAGGTTGATATCGTCGGGCGGTTTGGCGACGATCAATTTGCCATTATTTTGCCCGAGACAGACTCATCAAGAGCGCTGCTAGTCAGCCAGCGCATACGCGAAAAAATTGCCACACTGCCTGTCAACCAAGGATCCAATGCCAACACCTTATGTCTAAACATAGGATTGGCGGCGTTTCCGACACACGCACGCGATGAAAATAGTTTGCTTACAACGGCTATGCAATATCTTGAACAAGCTCAACGACTAGGCACCAATCAGATTTACACAAATTAGAAACAAAACATTATATGAACTAGTTCCGACTTATAAGAGCTGACTCAAGCGAGGCGTTAATACTCCAAGTCTTTGAGAGTTTTTTCTTCCGGAGAAACTGTTTCTTTAGGTTGTTGATCCAGTTGTGTTTTCTCGGGTTCAGAAACAGTCTTAGGATTTTTCAACGGCAATGACGGTGCTTCAATGTTTTTCTTTGGTTTTTGATACAGCGAATATTCTTTAATTGGTTCAGAGCTTTCACTTGGCTGCTCGTCAGAGCCTTCTGATTTTACAGCGGTGTGTTTCTTCTCAACCAACGCATTCGGGTTAAGTGGATAAGTCTGGTAAAAATTGCCGTCTAGATAAACCTTAAAACCTAAGACTTCTGCTTCTTTAGCAGAATAGGATGAAGATGCGCTAAAGCTAAATGACTTGGTGTCTTGCCCCGGCAATGGTGGCACAAATTCGTCAATCATGCGTTCATTATTGCTCCAGAGAATTTTTTCATTGCGTAAATCACATAACTCAACACGCATACTCAAAGCTTCTACATTTTTATTGGTTGAATTCCAGATTTCTCCGGATAATGTTGGTCTTTTGTTCAATGAATTTATTTTGCACACAGTGTTTTTTAAAGTCACAGCCGGTATTTTCATCGCCGGATCAACTGAGCTGGCTTGCTCTAAATAGCTATAGCCCGATTGGCTTTCACCTGAACTAATTAATTCTTTACCGCGCTTGCTCAATAACTCAGCTAGCCGGCTTTGGGCATAGTGATCATCTGGTGCCAGCTTTATGCACTTGTACATTTGATCAATTGCCTCATTAATTTTGTCGTCACGTTCATATATTTCTGCCGCCAAAAAATAATTTTTTGTGTTTTCACCAATTTCATTGAGCTTATTGAGATAATCAAGGGCTTTATCGTCCTCGTGATTGTTATAAGCCAAATCAGCAAGGCGGGTGTAAATAGTGGACAACCTTGATTGAGCCTCGGGGTAACGTGAGCCTTCTTTGATGTCACGCACTTCCTCCCAGCATCGTTTTGCTTGCTCTAATTCACCTTTTTCAATACATTCATCGCCTCTGAAAGCATCCATGTCGGCTAATTCAGCTTTTTTGCCGGGTATGGAAGCATTCGCTAAAGGCCGCAATAAATCAAGCGCTTTTTCATATTTTCCTTTTTGCCGGTAGTAATTTGCTAATTGAGAGGCCAGGTCAGGATCAGCTACAACACCTACACCTAACTGCTGAGCATGAACAATACAATCCCAGGACTGATCAACTTGATCAACCCCAATATAGGCTCTAGCTAAGGCTAAATAAGCCTGCGGGTCGTCTTGCTTCATTGCTACCGCCTTATTGAGCGTTTCAACAGCAAAAGCATATTGCCCAAGGCTTAACTGATGCTTGCCCAGTTCGACAAGGTGTTTATTGCTAGGACCCTGGCTAAGCAAAAATACAGTTGCCCCGGCACAAACAAGCAAAATTATACAAGCGGTCATGATACCAATTGTTGTTGGTATTTGTTTTTGCTTGGCTATTTTGCCTTCTGGCAAACCTTTGTTTGCTGGAGAAATAGGCGGTCCTTCGTCTTTGACAAGTCCAAAGCGTATTCTATGCAGTGACTGCTTATTCGCCTCAGCAATTTCAGCAAACGAATTAGAAGGCTTATTAACTTCGCTGTCCGATTTCTTCTCAGTCCAGGCAGTTTTAAGATTGACACCACAAGCAACACAGCGTTCATAAAACGCCGGATGGTATAAGCCGCAACTTGGACATTTCATTTGGTGACGCCTGACTTGCAGGCAAAAGGCCCTTTACTTTATCTCTACCTTAGCACCAACTGCTTCCAGTTTTTGTTTCATTTGCTCACAATCTGCTTTCTTTACTTTTTGTTTTAAAGGTTTAGGAGCAGAATCAACTATATCTTTTGCTTCCTTTAAGCCTAAGCCAGTTATTTCACGAACAATCTTTAACACTTCTATTTTCTTCTCGCCTACCGAAGCCAAGATTAGATCAAATTCGTCCTGTTCTTCAGCTGCGGCTGCCGGGGCAGCGCCTGGAGCGGCATGAAATGCCATAGGGGCTGCGGCTGTAACACCAAATTTGTCTTCCATTTTCTTTTTAAGATCGGCAGCCTCAAGCAATGTCAGCGAACCGATTTGCTCTAAAAGATCATCAACCGAAACTTTAGTTGCCATTTTTTTCTCCTTAATTATTCCTTTTTACTTTTATCCTTAAGCCTTATTGTTCTTTTTTGCCACTTCTTCAGTAAGGTAGACGATATCGCGCATCAATCCTGAAATAACACCAAGTACACCACTGGCACCAGAATCAAGACTACTCATAATGCCGGACAGCAGAGTATCTTTGCTGGGCAGAGCAGCCAATGTATTTACGTCTTTAGTTGAAATTATTTCCCCATCAAGAATGCCACCACGTATCGATCCTTTTTTCAGTTCTTTGAGATAGTCAACAATTGTTTTTACCGGCTGCACTGGATCGTCGTAGCCAACAACAATTGCCGAGGGTCCTTTAGTTAAAGTTTCAATAGGAGCAAATTGTCCTGATCTAGTAGCAATTTTAATTAGAGTATTTTTGGCAATGCGGCATTTCGACTGTCCCGCATCAAGCTGGCGCCTGAATTTAGTTAACTCGGCAACAGTGAGTCCGCTAACATCAGCTACCACTGCCACTTTGGCACTGGCAAAAAGGCCTTCAAGTTCTTGAACTATTTCTTTCTTCTTTGCTTTAGTGGCCATCGTTCGTTGCCCTGTCCTTGTAAAATAAAAAATCCCGGCTCTCTTACCGCCAGGATGATTAAAAAAGATACGCCAAGGAAATGATTTTCCTTATCTGTATTGCTTTGTTTATCACCTAAGCCGGCGTCGAAAAGTTATCGACCTTTAAGCCCGCCCCTAAGCGGAACACCAGACTGTCTTCGGTAAACCCCCAAATAGGGAACGTTAATAATGCCAGCTCTTAATATTGCCCGTCAAGAGCTGGTGAGGATATATTACAAGGTTTACAATATGCCCTTTGACCTGTCCTGATAAATTATCTGAACTGTCTTATTGGGATGTTTATGTTCAAGAAGCACATTTTCGTTTGTACCGAAGGCAAGACTTGTCCTAACCAAGGCTCTAAAGAAGTTTTGGCTGAGTTGCGTCAAGCATTATCTGCCGATAGCCATGATAACGAGGGCATTCGCATTAATAAAGCTGGTTGTTTTTCTCAGTGCGGAAATGGTCCCATGATAGTCATATATCCCGAAGGAGTTTGGTATTGTCAGGTGAATACTGGTGATTGTAAAGAGATTGTAGAAGAGCACTTAGGTAAAAATAAAATTGTGGAACGGCTCCTTTATGGTAGTAAGCCAGCCCAGGCATAGTCATTTCCGTTTGCAGAAAATTGACTGAAGTTCGTGGCCTCAAGCAGAGCATCGACCAATAATATTATCGTGCTTGCTAAAATGATTGTTTATCAATATATATTAGGGCCAGTGGGAGGCGCCCTCCAGACATATGGTCTTAGTAGAGGCTGCAAAGCACACCCACCGGCTAATAAAAATGATACCCGTCCGTTTTGGTTTTTAACCTTAGAAAATTGCATAAGCAAGGAGGTTTCCTTTTGACTGCCTGTGCCTGGTACCGATTGTTCTGGATTGCCATAAGCTTTTTTATCCTGGTTGAGCCTTCAAGCGCCTTATCCAGAGAAGCAAATGCATTAAATAGTATTCCGGAAGACAATATAAAGACTTTGCCTTTGGCTAGCGAGCAGTCGGTGAGCACATTTTTACCTTCTGGATCAGCTCCTGGGCGAGGCTTGGCAATTAATATTGTTTACCCGCAAAAACCGCGATATAAAGACGGCGCGCCCATAGTAATTGTTGTCCCAGGTGGAGACACAGCTGATGGCTTAAATTTTTGCTTGCATGCTGCTCAAATTGGTTGCCTGGAAATCAGGATGGCATTTCCTGGCGGTGGCAGCGGTGCGTTTAGATCAAGTGGTGTCAACGATTATCGTGGCGTGAAAAGCCAAAAAGCTTTGCGCGACGTTCTTCTTTTTGCTGCCGGCAAATTGCAAGATTTTCGCAATCGCACAATTACCGATCTTATACCTATCCCCTTGGCTCAGAATAATCTTGGCATAGTGGGCTGGTCGAATGGTGGCAATATTGCTCTTATCACAATGGAAAAATATGCCAGACAGCTTGGTTTTATTGACTGGCTTGTTCTGTATGAATGTCCAATCGGTTCATTATTTTTTCCTCCCAGCCTGGGTAGCACTGATTATTTTTTATTAAATAATCACTACCGGCAAGGGAGTGCAGCCACTGGTCATTGTTTGCTCGATTATCGCAAATTAGCCTGGGAAGCCGACATCAAACAAAATCCTGGTGTATACAAAAAACTAGGCGAGGCCGACTTGCCCGGTGTTGTTTATTTTGACGATAATCAAAATGGTAAATGGGACGAATCAACGGAATTTGCTTTTAATTATTGTGTTGATCACGCATCAACCAAAACATTCAAAAAATTCTACCCGCCGGATGTCACAGCTGCCATGGAGCGCTTGAAAATTTTTGAAAAGGACGCCCCACAGCCTGCAGTCGTACCACCTGCCCCCGCTGCAACCGCAAAGGGCAAGCGCAAAAACAGGGGCGCAAGCACCCCAGTAAGTGCCGCCAAAAGTCCGATCGCAGCAGTTGAAGATAAACCGGCTATTTATTGGCCATCGATAATAGCCACGCTTAATGAAGCAGAAAATTACTTTCAAGAACGGGATGGATCTACTTCTATTCCAGCAATATCCAGTCTTTATCCTCATTTGCTGGTAACTATTTTTGCCAGCCAAGCAGATCATCTGCAAACTCAACCAGATCATCCACATATTATTTTGCAATACAACGCCTTTATTGATAGCGGTGCTCATTGGGTCAGACTTAATCCAGAATCTATTTATCCTGCTGAAATGGCTAATATGAGTAGGCAAAATTTTGCTCAAAATGAGCCCAATTCACCGATCAACGCCGAAGGCATTACCGAATACCTTGAGCCTGAAGATATTCTCAGTGATTATGTTTTTGTTAACGCTGCCCTTGCTGAGCTGGCCGATCGCAAACGGGCAAATAATCTAAAAAGCCCGCTAATAGAGGCAATTTATCAATATTCCAATGGATTGCCGGCTTCGCCGTCTAACCAGACGAAACCTCCACAGCCGAACAGCGACAACAAAGCCAAATAGGAAATAGCACAAACAATAGCGCTCTTGTGCTAACATAAACACAGTCTGATTCGAGGTATTAAGTATGCTTGGTTCTCCTCAAGATATTGCTTTACTGGCCGGCTTGGCACTCCTTCTATTTGGTCCCAAGAAGCTCCCTGAGATAGGCCGGGCTTTAGGACATGGTTTGGGTAATTTCAAAAAAGCACTTACTGAAGCTCAAAGCGAGTTTAAAGAAGGTGCAGCAAACGCAGAAAAACCGCCGGTAATAGAAGAAGAAAAGAAAACCGGCTGAAATTCCGTGCCTCCATTCCAGGTATTTTCTAAATTTAAGCCAGCTGGTGACCAGCCCAAGGCAATTGATTTGCTTGCCGATGGCATAAAACAACAATTGGGCCGCCAAACTTTGCTTGGTGTCACTGGGTCCGGCAAAACAATGACTATGGCGCATCTAATTGAGCGCGTGCAAATGCCGGCGCTCATTCTTGCACATAATAAAACTTTGGCTGCACAACTTTGTGCAGAAATGAAAGACTTTTTCCCTAATAACGCTGTCGAGTATTTTATTAGTTACTACGACTATTATCAGCCAGAATCTTATATTCCAGCTACTGATACTTTTATTGAGAAAGAGGCTAGCATTAATGATGAAATAGACAGATTAAGACACTCGGCAACTCGCTCACTTTGGGAGCGATCAGATGTAATTGTAGTTAGCTCAGTAAGTTGCATATATGGACTAGGAGTGCCTGAGCGTTATTTATCTTGTGCCATTCCTTTGCAAGTAGGACAAAATCTTGAACGAGAGAATCTTTTGCGCGCCCTGGTTCGTATCTATTATGATCGCAACGATATTGTTGTGGAAAGGTCAAGATTTAGGGCTCGTGGCGATATTGTTGAAATTTTCCCTTCTTATGAAGATCGTATTGTCAAAGTAGAATTTTTTGGTGATCAAATAGAACGCCTGACTCTGGTCAATCCGGTTACAGGTGAAGTTGAAGAGATAGTTGACGAAATCCGCATTTATCCAGCCAAGCATTATGTGGCTGATGAGGAAGAACTGGATAAAGCAGTCAAACAAATTGAAATTGAGTTGGAAGAAAGGGTTAGCGAGCTGCTTGGACAAAACAAATTAGTCGAAGCTCAGCGCCTGCAACAACGCACCAGGTTCGATATCGAAATGCTAAATGAAGTTGGCTACTGCAACGGCATTGAAAATTACTCGCGCATATTAGAGAATCGCTCACCGGGACAACCACCACAAACGTTAGTTGATTATTTCGTGCGCAAATTTGGCCAAGATGGTTTTCTCACTTTTATTGACGAATCACATGTAACTGCGCCTCAACTGCAAGGCATGTTCAATGGCGATCGCGCCCGCAAAGATGTCTTAATTGATTATGGATTTCGTCTGCCTTGTGCCCGCGACAACCGACCTCTGAAAGCTGATGAGTTCTGGTCCAAAGTCGGAAAAACTATTTTTGTTTCTGCCACTCCAGGCAAATGGGAATTGAGCATAAGCAATCAAGTCGTGGAACAAATCATCCGCCCAACTGGACTTGTTGATCCAGAAGTGGAAGTGCGCCCAATCCCAGGACAAATTGATGATCTCATTAAAGAAATAAAAATACGCACCAGTCGCAAAGAAAGAGTGCTTGTCACGACTTTAACTAAGCGCATGGCAGAAGACTTAACTGAATATTTGCAAGAGCTGGATATAAAAGTACGCTGGCTGCATAGCGATATTGCCGCTATCGAACGCATAGAACTACTGCAAGAATTGCGCCAGGGTGTTTTCGATGTCTTGGTGGGCGTAAATTTATTGCGTGAAGGACTCGATTTGCCTGAAGTAAGTCTTGTCGCCATCATGGAGGCAGATAAAGAAGGATTTTTAAGAGCAGAGAGATCTTTAATTCAAACCATAGGTCGAGCAGCCAGAAATAAAGGCGGCAAAGTAATTTTATATGCTGATAAAACTACTGACTCAATGGCTGGTGCCATGGGTGAAACAGATAGACGCCGAAAAATACAAATCGCTTATAACGTTGAGCATAACATTACCCCTACTTCAGTAGTAAAAGAAACAGGCAATAGCCTGCTTGAATATTTGCGTGGCAAAGGAGAAGCAGACCAGACTAGCCCTGAAGAAAAGCAAAGGATTTCTGCCGGAAATGATAAAGGTTTCATTTATGGTACTGCGAAATTGCCGGATCTACTGCGCAAATTAGAAAAAGAAATGAAAAAAGCTGCAGGCAACCTGGATTTTGAGACAGCTGCAGCTTTGCGGGACGAATTAAAACTTTTACGCAAAGAAAACAGTTAACCTACCTTAATACGGTGCGCACAAGATCAAAAGCACCCTTATACTAGTTTTACCTGTTGCCAAGTAACTATAGAAATCGCGGTATTTAAATTGCAAACCGACTCTCAAATTAGAGCAATAAGTTCCGGCAACCAGACAGGTATTTCCCTAAATAAAAACCGAAATTCATCGCTAATTGAAGAATAGTGAGCAGAGCAAGCGCTATTTATTAAGCAGCTAAGCTCGTGTTGCATTAAATTCAGTTAAAAATTCAAACTGGTAATCCCTAAAAACGAGGCTATTAAGAGATCTATGGCAAAAGCAAAAACCGCGGTTAATGAACGTACAGTAGGCAATGCTCTGGTTGAAGACGACAATATTGCCAAGCGTAATGAAATGGAAGAGTTGGACCTAATTGATGAGTCTGACCAATTCACAATTATTGATGATGCGGATGATCATCTAGAAGAAGATGATGAGCCCATAGAACTGCCAACCAGCCGCGAAATTGCCACAGAAGATTCTGTGCGCCTTTATTTGCGAGAAATAGGCCGCATTCAATTGCTTAAGCCGGACGAAGAAATTGAACTGGCTAGAAAAATACTGCAAGGCGACATGATTGCTAAGCGCAAACTGGTGCAAGCCAACCTGCGCCTTGTGGTTTCAATTGCCAAAAAATACATTGGACGCGGACTATCCTTCCTTGACTTAATTCAAGAAGGCAATTTAGGTCTTATTCGTGCATCAGAAAAGTTTGACCACGAAAGAGGCTATAAATTCTCCACATATGCCACCTGGTGGATTCGTCAAGCCATCACACGTGCTTTAGCCGATAAAAGCCGGACAATTCGTGTGCCTGTGCATATGGTCGAAACAATCAATAAACTAAAGAAAATCACCAGACAACTGGCTCAAGAATTAAACCGAAAACCAACCGAGCAAGAGCTGGCTGCCTCTATGGATGTTTCTTTGGTCAAGCTGCATGAAATTATCAAAGCAGCTAAAGAACCGATTTCACTGGAAACTCCTATAGGCAAAGAAGAAGATTCTCGCTTAGGTGATTTTATTGAAGATGCTGAAACCGACCGTCCTGACACTACTGTTACTCATGAACTGTTGCGTCAAGATCTGGCTCGAATGTTGAACGAGCTCACTCCGCGGGAACGCGATGTGTTAAGACTGCGTTTTGGCCTTGACGATGGCAGACAACGCACTCTGGAAGAAGTTGGACAATTGTTTGCAGTCACCAGAGAACGTGTCAGACAAATTGAATTCAAGGCATTGCGTAAGCTTCGCCAACCGGGCAGATCTTCCCGGCTGCGTGAATATCTATAGAGATCTATCCAATTGAAACAACCGGACGACTTTAAACAGCCTGAAGCACCGCTTCGTGACGATGGAACGGCAAAAGCTTTTCCTGACCTTACAGGCGATCCTTCCAGGCGTCAGGCTGTTGAGCGTTCGTTTGAAACTCAATCCGGATACTTAGTTTTAATTAAACAGTTGGGAAGCCGTTATGCCCTTTCTTTTAAACGGCAAATTGGCACACCGCCTTCCAGCTCTATTTTTCTAACTGCTGATGAAGCCAAAAGACTGTCCAATATGTTTGGCTCTGATTCGCGCCAGCAAAACGAATATCCCACATCTACCGAAAACTTCAAAGAAAAAATAGATTCACTCAGATCTTTGCGCAATCGCCGCCGCAAATCAGCTTTCGTTATGCCAACAACGCTATTTATAATCAGCCTGGCACTATGGGCAGTATTGGCTAAATTGGCTTTTCAATTCTTATATCCAGCTATACATTAGTTGGCGTGTGGAATATCCCACATCATCTTTATAATCGCCTCCCCTTTTTCGGAACGGCCGATTTAACGCTCTTGTGTGTATAAAAACGCCACAGCAGATCTTGCGCCTGACTAATACCAATACGGCTCGATATTTGTATTTTTGGCTTTATTCCAGGTAACCGTTTAGTAATCCAAAGTGATGAATCAGAACAGAGTACATTTGCGCCATTAAGATCTCGATCTATTTGCCAATGCCTGCAGATCTTGCCTGGTCCGTTTAAGCCAATTCCTTGCAGCCCCCTTATTAAGACGGCTCCTGGTATCCCCTCAGGCTCAGTGACCACGTTAAGACAATAATACATGCCATAAATGAAATAAACATAAGCCCGCCCTGGTGGGCCAAACATTACTTGTGTCCGTTTAGTCTTGCCCCTAAATGCATGGCAGGCTGGATCATCAGCAGTGTAAGCTTCGACTTCAGTGATTTCAGCACTAAGGATTATGCCTGATGGCAAGCGCCTGTGCAAATGACAGCCAAGTAGGTCTTTAGCCACTGTTAGTGTGGCGCGGGCATAAAATTTTTCTGGATGAACGCTATCCAATGGAATTGTTGCTTTCATAAGGGATATATTTTACTGATTGATAAGCAATAACAGCTTAAACTAGCACATTTGCTACAATGCACTGCATGTGTGGTATCACTGGTTACCTAAATTTAAATAATAGCCATCTCGGGTCGCAGCAAAACTTTTTACCGGCAATGTGTAAAAGTATTGAGCATCGTGGTCCGGATGAAACTGGCATGAAAATTATCGGCCCGGCTGCTCTTGGTATGACCAGACTATCCATTATTGATCTGGAAACGGGGCAACAACCAATTGCTAATGAAGATGGGAGCATTTGGATTATTTTTAATGGCGAAATTTATAATTTTCAAGCCTTGCAAGAGAAAGTACGAAAAGCCGGGCATAAACTTGCCACTAAAAGTGATACTGAAACAATCATTCATCTTTACGAAGACTACGGCATTGACTGTTTGCAATTTCTTGAAGGCATGTTTGCTCTTGCCATTTGGGACAGCCACAAAGAAAGACTGCTTTTAGCACGAGACCGCCTGGGCGAAAAACCGCTGCATTGGTCAATTTTCGAGGAACAATTTATTTTCAGCTCTGAAATTAAAGCCATTCTTACTCATCCAGCTGCCAGAAAAAATTTAAATGAAAATGCCTTGAGACAATACTTAGCCCTTGATTATGTACCAGCACCCTATTCACTTTTTAAAGACATAAACAAACTGCTGCCGGCTCATTATCTTATAGTCGAAAAAGGTGAAGTAAAAATCAGCAATTATTGGCAGCCACAAACCAATCCTATAAACATCGGAGAAAATCAAGCCATTGAACAAGCGGAATCTTTACTCAATCAATCAATTAAATTAAGGCTAATTGCCGATGTGCCATTAGGAGTATTTTTGTCTGGCGGTATTGACTCATCGTTAATCACAGCTTTAGCAGCACAAAACGTCAATCGCCGCTTACAAACATTCTCTATCGGTTTTGCCGATCAATCATTTGATGAAAGTATTCACGCGCAGACCGTAGCAAAACATATTGGCACCGAGCACCAGTGTTTTCAATTTCCTCCTGATTTAGCTTTGTCAACTATGACTCAATTATGGGATGTACTAGATGAGCCCATAGCTGATGCATCGATCATTCCTACTTATTTTCTTTCCAAAATGACAAAAGAGAAAGTAACAGTAGCTTTAGCTGGTGAAGGTGGAGATGAATTATTTGGCGGCTATCCTACTTATCTTGCCCATAAATATGTTCATTTATGGCAGAATTTACCTCGTCCTCTAAAGCAAAATGTGCTTGAGCCTATTATTAACAGTTTGCCGGTATCACTAAATAATATAAGCTTTGACTATAAAATCAAACGCTTTATTGCTGCTGCTGACGAACCGCCAATTTCAAGACATTTAAAATGGATGGGTGGATTGCCAATCGGCACACATCATGAATTGCTTACTAGCGACCTCATGAGCCGCCAGACAAGTCCTCTTACGTGCGAAGAAGAACTCTTTGGCAGCAACGGTTATAAAAGAGCACTCATGCCTGAGTTCACTGCCGGTCAAGATATTTTAGAAACAATCATGCGTTTGGACTTAAGTACATACCTAGCTGATGATCTGCTAGTTAAGTCTGATAGAGCGTCTATGGCTGCTTCATTAGAAGTAAGATTACCTTTTTTGGCTTTCCCATTAGTTGAATTTGCTCTGAGCCTGCCATCATCTTTAAAAATTAAAGCGCTGACAACCAAACATCTTTTAAGAAAATTGGCGTCAAAACATTTGCCAGAAAACATTATCAAAAGACCAAAAAAAGGTTTTGGCATCCCAGTTAGCAAATGGCTACAAAGTGAATTTAAGCCCGTTGTCGATGAACTTTTAAATGAAACTTTTATTTCTCGCCAGGAAATTTTTAATTGGTCTTATGTGCAAACTTTACTTGTTGAGCACAATACCGGCATTGCTGACCGCCGCAAAGAATTGTGGAATTTACTCATGTTCCAACGCTGGTGGCAAAAATATTTTGCTGCTTAGCATTTCGTCAATTAACCCATGTTCCCAATTTACTTGTTGGGCGCAGATAAGTCCCTAACTTCTGCATAGATCAATAAATCGGGTAGTAAAACCAAATAAAGATAATTAGGTATCTATCTAAAAAAGATCCAGCGCGCACAAATGATGATATGTGCTGTCCCGAACGGTCGATGACATATTCGGATAGCGAGACTGCATTGCGGCCCAAGCACTCTGTAACGTTGCAGAGGCCTGCCGACCTTCGGGAATATTCTGGATGGATTGCGCCGGTTGTCCGGACTGACGTGCCTTTGTCGCTTGACCAAAGAATTGCGCTTGCTGATCGATAGCGGTAATCACAGTGTTCCGAAAATTGAGCAATCCGTTCGGCACTGGTTCAGCCATTATCTTTTGCCTTGCCGCACTCGTATCAGCATAATACCGTGCATAGGCTGCACCATAAGACTGGTGTTCCTGCATGAGAGTATCCAGCATCACTAGCTTAGCCTCCAGCGCCTTTAATAACATAGCATAGACGTGATTGATAAATTGTTTGTCAGAAGCAGGAATGCCTGTCAAATCCTTCGGGAGTGCCGTTAACGCACATGAATATTTATGTCCTGAGGGAGGCGATATTACTGATGGATACCAGTCCTGAAAACCGTCGTAAGCAATCGCAGAGATTGCAAATGAGGTAACTGCCGCAATAATTGTTCCAGAAAATACAAATGTTCTAAATATCCCTGACACCCCTAGATTCCACATATTAGGTTCCTTATACTCCGCGCCGGCTGCTCCGAAATCAACAGGCTAATCATAGCTTATAAAACGATTACGGATGGAATTTATATGCAGAATCATAGATCGTATAGTTTCTGGCGAAAATATTTTGAGTATCAAGTACCAGACTATACCGACTATCACTAAAGCAATAAATACATATGGAAGATACCTTGCCACTCCCACAGCATTGGGATCAACATTACCTACAAGTGCCCAGGACATTGTACTAAACCCTAAGATTGCAATTAATAGATCACGCATATTCAATTTCTTGAGTTGATATAAATATACCGGAGCAGCTATTGAAACCAAGGCATAGGTCGAAATAAAACCGTAGGCAGAAACAGTGCCAGTCCAGGCAATGATATCAACAAGACTAAAATGCACTAAATATAAAAGCAACGCGGGCAATGTACCTAATATAGTGGCAAAAATTACAGCCACATGCGGAGTATGGTTATCTTCATGAGCTTGGCTAAAACTAGAATGGAAAAGACCATGATGCCCCATCATAAACATTAGCCGGGCAGTAACATTAATACATGCCAACGTACAGGCAAAAAAGCTTATCATTGCCCCAAAACTTAGAACCAATCCTAAAAAAGGCACACCATCAAGAGCAGCCAAACTAATAAGCGCTGTCCCGCATTTCTCAAGATGCACCATGCCACCAGAAAAGCCTAGAATCATGATATATGCGCAAACTACATAAAATATCCCAGACCATAAACCACTACGTATGACTGCTTTGGGAATATTATACAAAGGATTTTTGGCCTCCGAACCTAATGAAGCTGCACTTTCAAATCCTGTATAGCCCAAAATAGCTAATACCAGACCCATAGAAGACAGATTGCGCCGATACTCCAGTAAGTTTTATTTGTGACCAGTCCAATATGTATCCACGATGCAATAAGGTAAGGGCCATAAGAACTAAAATAAGCGAAATTGAACAAACTTCTAAAATAAGCATAATTGAAGAAGATATTTTGATATCACGCCAGGCTATATAACAAGTAATAACAGCACAAATGAGCATTAATAGTGTCGGCTCAATAGAAAGGTGTAACGCTTCTTTTATGAAAGGCCCTGCGTAAAGAGCAAATTCGCTTTCCACGCAGGAAAACGCAATTATGTAAGCACAAAGAAGTAGCCAGCCAGTTAACATGCCCATTCCAGGACCTAAACCAATGGCCACATAACTATAAATTGAACCTGGAGACGCAGAGCGAGAAGCAAATTGATTGATATTCGCTCCCACAAGCACAACACCAATTGTGGCTATAAGATAAGCAAGCCACGCGCCATTGCCGGCTAAACCAAAAACAAGCGGAATTAAAATAGCCGGTGTCGCCGTAGGGGCTAAAGCACTAATTGATTGGGCAAGAGTATCAAAATTACCTAAGACCTCAGGGCGCAGTCCATAGGTAAAGGAAGGCAAATTCTGCCTATAAGGCTGTATAGCAGCGGACTCTTTGTCCTTAACTTGGATTGTTTCTTTGCTAGCCATCTACTTTGCCGAACTGTCCTTTAAAGTGGGCATTGTAGCAAATAAAAAGAATGATGTCAGGATGAAAGCCAAGCAAACGCATCACGATAAACCAAGCGCTATTATTTATGAGCAATTTATAAGCAGACAACACGTAAGAACCTCATGGAATAGAATTATCACCCAGGGCTATACTAAGCTGATCGACAATATCGAGAAACGGCACCCTGCAGGAGCTGGCTTGCATGCATTTGGAACTGGATACAGAAAAAGACTCCGCCTATGATATTGCGCCTGTTCCTTTAATAGAACGGCGCGGTCCCATTACTATGGGTCTTTTGTGGCTAACCATGGTCACTGCTTTTCCTACAGTGCTAATTGGTTTTGAATGGTGTAAAGCTGGATTTACTCTGCCTCAAGTACTACTGGGAACTTTACTGAGTTGCTTCATGCTATTGCTTTATTCGGTACCGGCCACGCAATTGGGAGCACGTAGTGGCTTAAGTTATACGGCTTTAAGTCGTAATATTTTTGGCCGCTGGGGTTCAAGGCTAGTAACCATCAATCTAATTTTGGTGTTTATTGGTGTCTATGGTTTATTTGCCCTTATGTTGGCTGGTGCGCTCAACGACCTGTTCCACTGGCCGATTGCAACATATTTATTAGCGGCAGGCTTAGCCATTTTAATGTCTGTAAATAACTTTTTTGGTTTTAAGGGTGTGGCTAATTTTGCTCGTTACGTTGCCGCCCCAGCTATGATTGTTTGGGTGTTTTATACTTTCTATAAAGCGATAGTTGGTTGCCCGGCTGCCGTGTTGACCGAAATACCTCATAAAAGCTTCCCAGTAGCTTTGACTGCTATTTCCAGTTTTGTAATTGGTTATGCAGTGTGGGGAAATGAACCTGATTATTGGCGTTTCAGTAAGCCAAAAACTATTTATTCAATTGTACCTCTAGCCGTATCATTGCTAATTGGTCAAATTATCTTTCCTGCAACTGGCTGGATGGTAGCAAAAATTACAGGCGTCACTGAATATGGTGCGGCAACGTCATTAATGACAAATTATTCTTTTGCCAATATAGCCATACTCAGTGCTTTAGTACTTACGGCTGTCTATTTTGCCGCTAATGACTCCAACCTTTTTGGATTGATCGAAGCAGGAGAAAATTTGATACGCCTTCGGCATCGCACCTGGGTATGTATATGGGCTACTTTAGCCGTGATAATGTCATTGATCATGTCTAACATTGGAGAATTAAAATCGTTGGAATCTCTATTCTCTCTCAACTGTGTGTTGTTACCTACACCCACTGTCATAATGATGGCTGAATGGTTTTTATTGACTTATGTATTTCACACCGGCTCAATTTCTTCATGGCGCGTGCCTAGCTTTAAAGAATTACCAGCTGTGCGCTGGCCGGCAATAATAGCACTATTAGCAGGATTAACCGTAGGCATAGCAACATCCGGTGTTATTCCTGGCACAGCTAGTTTGAATGTTGGCATTTGTTCTGTACAAGCATGGCTGACCAGCCTAGTTCTCTATGTGCCGCTGCGCATTATTGAATATAAAATGAACATTGAAAAGCAGCGGATTGCCCTGGAGAAAACATTATCGGATGCGTCTGAGCAAGTAGATGTTGTTTAGAATAGGATAAAAATTACCCATGCTGCTGTATCTATACACAAGTTTGAATAGCGGCATGTGAGCCCTAGTTCATTTTCTCGCCAGAGGTGACTTGATACGGAAGCGCTAAGCGATAATAGACGCCGCGTTTGGGTTCGTATTTATTGAGCACTTTATCCACATAACCTGTGTTTATCAATTCTGTTAAGGCTGTATCTAACATAGATTTAAAGGCTGGCTCACCAATTTTGAACATCATCGTATTGGCTTCAATTGCAATTGGCGTATTGGTTATGTTTTTTATTGTGCCAGGATTATTTTTTAGGAATAGTGCTGCCAGGCTAGGATCATTAAGAGTAAGATCTGCCTTATTGGTTGTTACATCCAGGAACACCTGGCCACCGTCACACATATCGGGGTGTGTAAGCCTGTGCGCACGGGGAAAACGATTTTTGGCTATGTCTTGATTTAGATATCCATCGATAGTCGCTATGGTTATTGATTCAGAATTAATCGACTGCAACTTATCAGTAAATCTATTATCGTTAGCCCGCACGTATACGTTTAGTCCGTTGTAAAAAAGTGGGATAGAAAAGCTGGCATGTTTGCCCCGACTTGCATTTGGCCAAACTCCCGTAGGCACCAGGTCGTAGCGATTGGTTTCTAATCCCTGGATAATACTTCCCCAACCAACTTCTTCAGACCAATTGATCTTAAGACCTAAATTTTTTCCGGCTTCTTCTAGGATTTCCACAAAAATACCTGAAAGTTTGCCAGTGTTAGGATCTTTCATGCAATAGGGTGGAAACATTGCGTACCCACAGCGAATTGTACCTGATCGCATAACGCGACTATAAACACTTTCTCCCTGCACAACAGCTGAAGTATTCGGTTGGAAGGAACAACCAAACAATAGAACCGTTACTAATAATATGCAGATATAAACGCTTATATATTTACTTTTCATGAAGAGTCACTCAACGATTGGTCATACGTTCCAGCTCTTCGGGATAACGATCACCTTTAACCTCAATTTTTGAGGCAACGCTTTCAATATCACGCAGGTCGGCTGGCGTAAGCTCAACGGCAGTTGCTCCAATATTTTCATCCAAGCGGTGCAACTTTGTGGTTCCAGGAATTGGAACGATCCATGGCTTTTGGGCAAGCAACCATGCCAGCGCTATTTGAGCTGGTGTCGCGTTCTTTTGATTCCCAATTTTGCGAAGCAAATCAACTAAAACCTGGTTGGCTTTCATTGCCTCTGCCGTAAATCGAGGAATTATCTTGCGAAAATCTGAATCTTCAAACTTAGTATTTTCGTCCATTTTTCCCGTCAAGAAACCCCTGCCCAGAGGGCTATAGGGAACAAATCCTATACCAAGTTCCTCAAGCATTGGTAATACCTCGGCTTCAGGACGTCTCCACCAGAGCGAATACTCGCTTTGGACGGCAGTAACCGGCTGAACTGCATGCGCCCGACGAATGGTGTTGGCGCTGGCTTCAGACATGCCAAAATGCTTAACCTTACCTTCTTGGATTAACTCTTTGACAGTGCCTGCTACCTCTTCGATTGGCACACTGGTGTCAACCCTATGTTGATATAGCAGATCGATAGTGTCAATTTTGAGCCGCTTAAGCGATCCCTCTACGGCTTTCTTTATCTGCTCCGGACTGCTTTTCACGCCGTGCATTTTCTGACCAGGAACAATATCAAATCCAAATTTTGTAGCAATTACGACTTTGTCGCGCACAGGGCGCAAGCCGTCACCGACAAGTTCCTCATTGGTGTAAGGTCCATAGACTTCGGCAGTGTCAAAAAAATTGATGCCGCGTTCAACGGCCGACCGAATAAGAGAAATCATTTCCTGTCTGTCTGCAGGTGGACCGTAACTAAAACTCATGCCCATGCAGCCAAGTCCGAGCGCAGATACTTCCAAGTCACTATTTCCAAGTTTTCGCTTCTGCATTTTCCTTCTCCAGCAAGTTGTAATATTCCATGTAAGAATACCTGAAGAAACGGCGCCAGCGATACTTTAGGAAAAAAGAAGCTATAGCTTATTAATTTTTGATATATTAATAAGCTATAGCTAATAATTTGGGCGGAAAACTCAGTTTATAAATTACCGGAATATGCAATCAGGATATATCATCGATTGGTGAAGATACATCCATTCGTTAATGGCTATGGTCGTCATGGTCGTTTAGTAGCTGACTTGATAATGTTTTATGCCGGACAGGATCAGTTCACATGGGATGGATATGAACCAATCGATTTAGAAGGAAAAACTAGAGATCAAGATTTGGAAGCGCTCAAAAAAGCTGATACTGGTAAATATGAAAGGCGCAAAAATATGATTAGTTAGGGAATTTCTATTTTTTTGTTCAGCCCAGTTATATGCATAGCGTATTTGCACGCACCAAGTAACGCCGCATTGTCATTTAGCACTACTTTAACTGGGATGGGCTCTAGATAAGATTTGAGCCGCCCTTTGTCGGTGAATTCTTGGAAAAACTTGCTTGTTTTTAGTCTGTTTACGATTTTGGGAGCAATGCCGCCGCCAAGAAATACTCCCCCTTTTGCTGTAAGCTTAAGTGCTAAATTGCCTGCTTCAGCCCCATATATTTCGCAGAAGATTTCTAGGGCTTCGCTGCATGCTTTTGATTTATCAGATAATGCGTTTTGAGTTATGACTGCTCCTTTGTCTTGGCGAGATAGTTCTTTCATGAGCCAATCCGGTTCATCATTGTATTTTGTATCGCGCAGAAAAGAATAAATGTTATACAAACCGTTTCCTGACAAAACACGTTCCCAACTGACGTGTCCAAATTGTTTTCGTAAATAAACAAGCAAGGAGTCTTGGATATCATTGCGCGGAGCGAAGTCAGCATGACCTCCCTCAGAAGCAATGGGCTGGAGTGAGCTATTTGTCCAAATTGCACCGGCTTCACCTAAGCCCGTACCAGCCGATATTAAAGCTATATTTCCCTCTAAATTTTCTGTTATGTCGTTTAGCCTTAAATAGTCTTTTTCTCTAAGCGTAAAGAGACCCCAGGTATTGGCTTCAAGATCATTTAGTAAATGTATCTGAGCTGGATGCAATAATTTGCTCAGGCTCTCACTTGATACAACCCAGGGAAGATTTGTAGCCTGCACCGTACCATCAACAACTGCGCCAGCAATTCCAAAAGCGGCATGTTCGATGGGGACTTTGTATTTGCTTATGAAGTCAAAGATTATGTCCTCGAATTTCGAGTATCCTTTGCTGGCGTATTTCGCATGAAGCTTCCAAACCACCACACCATCCTCTTCAGCAAAGTATGCTAATCGCGTATTGGTACCGCCTATATCTCCAGCTAGAATCACCGAGCTTTACCCCTTTTCAATGCGAACAACAAAGTCCTGTCCTATCCAACGCTGCCAATCCGGAAAAAAGAATGTGAACAATAGTTTGTTACTGCCAGATTTCGCTGATAAATCCATGTAGTACAAATTAGGTAATATGTTTATGGACTCTGCATCATTTGTCGTAACCCAGTCTGTATCAGACCAATGTAAAAGAAAAGCCTTGTCGCAGATTATTCGCAGTTTTTGTTTCGGGGGAATACTTTTGATTTGCCAATCCAGTCGCCAGCACTCTATAGAACTTTTATTTGGTCGACTGCCACAGTAACGATCAAATACTTCAGGAATTGAGTCATATATTTTTTTGTCTTGCACAGATCGCAAGAGCTTTAAGTATTCCGCATGCGCCCACGCTAAAGGCATAGCGCTTCCAGTTGGGCCACCATTTTTGAGATGCGCGGAGGGTAGATCTGGTCCGTCCCAAATTTGCTCTGGAATGGGTCCGCCAGGGGAGGAAAAATTTTCTATGGCCTTTATCAAATGTGAGATATTCCTTCCAGCCGCCAATTCATAATGAGCTCTTTCACCAGTTAGCAACGGCCACGGGCGTCCCACGCCAGTGCTAACAAATGGTTGTCCATCATCATTTTGTCCATAACCATCATTGTTGTATCGCCGCCAGCAAGATCCTTTCGTGGTCTCTACTTTCAAGATTTTATCTACAACAAGCAAAGAGTCTTCCACAAGAGGATGTTTTGCTGGATAAATTCCGTATCTAACTAGCTCGAGAAAACCAGCATCCACTATATCTTTTGTTCTAAATACCTGTTGCTGATCGCTGCGGCAATTAGCTATAAAAATGTAACTTTCGTTAGGAGACATATAATTTTCTAAAGAAGTGCATGGATTTGCTCTAACGAAATGTCTTGATATCTCAGAGTGAATCTCGCCGCTGCTAGTTACTGTCCATTCTTCTATGTGAGCATGCAGATAATCGGCATGTTCTTCTACAAATCGTGCTTGTTCATTTCGACCTTTCGATCTGAAAATCTGAGCAGCACATATCAAAGCAGCAATATTTACGGCCAGAGTAGAGGGAGAAAAACCGCTAATTTCTTCCCAGCGATCTTGAGAAGTGATAGGGCCCTTTAAGATTAGAAAGCTCATAGCTGAAGCAGTAAAATAAAAGGGATCAAAATCAGGAAGAAGTTCTTCTTTCAAAAGTTTCCACGTTAAAAGAATAGGAAAGGACAATTCATCAAGCTGTAGTCCACTCCAATAAGCTTCACCACTGATCCAGAAATTTTGTGGAAAGCTGCCATCGTCTTTTTGTGAAGCCGCTAAAAACAGCAATGATCTAACCGCAGTACTGGTATTACCTGCGGCTAATAGTCCAGTAGCACTATTACAAAGATCCCGCGGCCAAACAAGATGATAACCTCCTAAATCGTCGTCCCCTTTTGCTTCACCCCACGGAATGGATAATGAGGCAATCATTGCACCAGGATTCAATTTATCTTCGTGAGCCATAAGAATTTTGCAACTAGCTTGAAATAATTTGCCATTATCGGTTGAGCTGTTGCCAATATTTTCATCCCAGTGAATGGCGCGTTGCCATTGCTCTATAAAGCGAGCCGATTGTTGCTGGAATGGGATTGCCAGCGATTGTAGAGCTGTACTGCAGGCGTTGTTTAAGCTGTGACCAAAGCTAAGCGAAAGGACAAATTCATCTTGGCTATCAGCTAGAGGTATTTCAGCAAATAGGGCTACATTTCCATCTATGGCTGAATCGAATTGCCATTTCATATCTAAGTGTCTGGAAAGGTCGGTCCAGCCATCACTGGCACCCACAAAACCTACAGAGGTTTTAGAAAAACGTTTTGTTGATGCAATCGCCATCCAGGTATTGTGATGATTAGCGCTCAAAACTTTGTGTCCTGCAAGTTTAGTTACATAGGCATTATTTCTAAAACCTCCCCCACCGAGATGAGGAGAACATAATACATAAAGTTTAAGCGGTCTTTTTGATTGCCAATTTACATACATTAAAAGCGATGCGCAATGTGGATCGGCGATTACAGTTTTCGAGATCTGATAACCTTCCCCCGTGGACTGGCTATTTATTTGATACCCTAAAGAATGCGACAAACAGGAAAGCGAAGAAGACATGTCGCGTTTTTCCTCGTGAAAAAAAGTCTTGCCGTCGCTAACCAGGAATTGCAGATCTCGCACTTGTGGACGATCAATGGTTGGATAATACAGTTCAGTTAAAATTCCACGCCAAATCGTGAACCATAGACGACTAGCTGCGGAATAGGCTGTGCCTACTGCATCCTTTCGTGCAGAAGTCCACTTTGGTTCGATACCTGGATGACCAAATGCCTGATTAATAACGCTTATAGACGACATTTATCTTAGACACCGTCATTTTGCAAGTTGTTTGATCACTGCGTCCATAATCTTTTCTACCCTGACATAACCAGCGACCTTGCGCTGGTTTTCGCTTTCCACTACCGGTAAAAGTTTAAAGCCGTGTTCGCGCATTGTGTCCACTGCAGTCAGTGCAGAATCGTTCTTAGCTATGACTATGGGCGCTGTAACCATGATATCACCGACGGTGATGTGTCTTGGCGATCCATTTGCCAGTGCAGCAGCCACTTCAACCACGCGAAACAAATCAGATCGTGTAACCATACCAACTAATAAACCCTGCTCATCGACGATAGTACAAATGTCTAACCGCTCTTCATTAATAACAGACACGGCTTTGCCAATATAATCATTCACTGCCAGTGGTGCAGTCTTAAGTGGTTCCATCACAGTCTCAAGTGGAATGTCGTGGAGTATTTTTTGCGCGGCGCCAAGGTTACTCCAGACATTTGTACGCCGACTAATCGTTTTGCCCACTGCATCTGCCAGCGGTTTTAAAGCTCCGGAAATTTGCGTGAAAACATTTGCTCCCAAAGCCACCAGTTCGAGATCTGTTCTTGCTCTTACACTATGCCGTCGTGTATGCCCATTAAGAAGTGCCCCTTCTCCGAAAAAATCTCCCGGGCCCAGGATGGTGAGAATATTCTGATTGCCAGAGGAATCGACCGGGCCTAAAATTTCTACTTGCCCTTTTTCGACGGCGTAAAAATCTGTGGCTGGATCGCCAATCCTAAAAATAAAATCGCCTGGAGGAAAATACAGGCGACCGATTCTTTTTGTGCGATCTGCTTTAAGGTAGGCTAATGTTCTTGGAAATACAAGATCGCAAGCCCATTCCAATCCCACCTTTATTTTTTGAGGAATGGAAGGGGTTTTTATGAGATAAACACCACGCCAGACAAACCAGGCGGGAAACCCGGACATGCGTATACCAGAGATTTCGGCTACGGCATTAAACCCACCAATGGAGCACAAAGATCCTAACATCTTGAAAGAAAATGGTTTTGTTGGCTGCTGTTTGAGGCGGGCAATAATGTTTTGAGCAACCTGGCTACCTTGTCTTTCAGCAAATTGAGCAACAGGAGGGCTAAGCGATCCATCGTGCGCGTTAGTAATTGCAGCACAATCGCCAATAGCCCAAACGTTTTGATGTCCGGGTAAGCTCATGTCGGACTCTGTCGCGATTCGTCCTTTGTTTTTGGGCACATCAAGTTGCTGAATTAGATGGTGCACAGCATTTCCTATCGTGCAAACAATTGTTCGCCCATGAATAAATCTGCCATCCTTAAGTGAAACTCCTTCTGCCGAAGCTCTGGCTGCTGCACTATTAAGCACGAAATTAATACCTGCCTCTTCCATTTTCTTTTGGGCAAATGCTCCCAGCTTAGGATTGACTTCAGGTAAGATTTGATCCCGAGAATGAATCACTGTTACTTTAATATCGGCGGGGCTGAAATTAGTATAAAACTTTGTGCTTTGCCGAACTAGTTCGTTGATTTCGCCGGCAATCTCAATGCCACTAAATCCGCCACCAACTATCACAAAAGACAGATAGTCTAGTTTGCGCTCGCTGTCGTCACACACCTCTGCCTTTTCCAATTGCTCCATAACATGCATTTGTATAGCAAGCGCATCGCCAATTGTTTTAAGACCGAATGCATATTCATCCATTCCATGAATTAGGCCTAGATTGGCAGCGCTGCCGCAGGCAATCACCAGTTGATCGTACGGCATCTTTTGGCGCTTTCCATCATGGGCTTCGTATTCAACGTGATTATTATCGATGTCTATGTTCAACACATCTTCGGAGCGAAAATGTATGTGCTTGAGTATTTGTCTAAGCGGCGCTCCAACATGTTTAGGCTGTAAAGCTCCGCTTGCCACTTCGGCAAGCAAGGGATGGAACACCATGTGGTTCTCGCAATTAAAAACAACTATATCGAGTTCATCGACCGGCAGTAATTTTCTTAAGGTGCGCGCGCATTTTACGCCGGCAAAACCCCCGCCCAGAATTATTACCCTTTTTATAGAATTGGTCATTTGCTATCGCCGTCGCCGCGAATTGAGAGATATTAGTTTGTCAGTCACTATACCGCATGCGGAACAATGGCAACAGATTTGTAAATATACAGCGAATGTAAAGATGCCTGGGTTTTATATATCTCACTTGCATCCATTACATTGGTTTATCAATTAAAATGAAACTCAGAGTAAGTATCATTTTTTTCGAGGCTTTTTGTTGCAGCGATGCGAATTCTTACTCAGTGCTTGGGCGTTCTTACTATCTTGGCAATACATCTAATTCTTGGCAGCGCTTCCGGGCAAGCTGAAACTGCTGGTTCTGGACTGCCTGATGCCAGAGACAAAGCGTTAATCGAACTAGGATCGTCGATGAAGCAACAAATCAGCTTGCTTGCCATCAGCGACGGCTTCATTCTCATTGCCCTGCGCGCCGCCTTCTGTTTGTTGACTTTAGGATTTGCACCACCACTAGTGCCAGCACCCAAGAAAACCACCTGATTTTACCAATTCCCATATCTTCGTGCCCCCGCCGTCCTAAGAGCTTAGGAAATCCACAAGACGGCAGATGTCAACATGCAACAAAAGAAAGGCGAACCCTATGGCTCTGGAGGGTTGTCTATCGACTGTTTTGGGTATAGCACTAATGCACGAGCAGCAGCTCACTATTAGTTACGGAAACAGCTAAAGTGGGAGATCGATTCGACGATAAGATTAACAAAAAAGCCGACTCTGCCGAGAAATCAGGCAAGCAGGTTGGCCCAAGTCCGTTGTCGAAAGAGCTGGCGGATCTGCCGGAAGATGTTTTTCAGGACGTAAACAGGCAACAGGCGGATCGCCAAATGTCGCCTGAGTTCGGCAATTTTTCTATAGATACCCAGAAAAGCAAGCCTAAGGACGGAACACACGCGGGCGCAGATCCTGGCACATTTGTCACTTATAAAAATGGCTTAGAGCAAAAGATGCATTTTAAAAATGGTTACGAGGTCACTATCGCGCGCACTAACCCAAAGGCTCCTAGTGAAATTACAGGATTAGAATTCAAGGATGAAACGGGAAAAGCAACCAGCGTAACAAGAGTAGAAGGCAAACCAAATACATTTACTGACGGGAAATATAACTGGAACGTAAATTATGAAAGCAAAGACGGCAACCTGATTACGCATGATTTTAAAAATGGCGTGATTATGACGCAAACTATTAGTGGTCAGACTATTAATTTGGATGAGAAAAAAGGCATAGAGATCACATACCAGAACGGTGCTGTTCAACAAATTAAGGATAATTCTCATAATTTTTTATGGAAAAAACAAAACGACAAAAGTTGGAAACTGACCGCGCTTGATCAATCAAAACCTTTCAAACAACCTACTGACGACTCTTTATTTGTGACAGACGATAGCACCAGATATCGTATTCATCCGGACGGCTCTTTTGATAAACTAAGCGACATGACTTACTTGCGCGAAAGAATTACCAGAGATAAGGTATTAACGCAAGAGCAAAAGGATCGCCTGTTAAAAGACTATTTGCCAAAATTTCAAGCCAGACAATTTTTGGACAAAACTATCGAAGAAACAAATAAAGACAGAAATGAATCTATATACCATCTCTCGACTTTGCTTGATAAAGCCGGGCCAGGCGCATATTCCGACATAGAACGCTGCAAGGCTTTAGAGCAAACTGCTGCTCACTTTGCTGAGGTAGTAAAATATCGACAACATGGTAGAACGTGTAATGTAACCGATATTGGGGTATCCTTTATTGAAGAATCCCCTCGCCATTTTATAAGAACGCTGGCAGAAGTTCTTAACACCGGTACATTTCACACTACCGACGGTTCTACCCTCACCCCACCTCGCACTGAAATAGAGGCCGCTTTACGTGATCAACCATTTCCTTCTGACACGGTCGCGAGTGGTGTTTCGCGTGCGTTTGCAGTTGTTGCTACAAATATTCACTGGCAACGACGAGAAAAGGACGGTAGCGGCAATCCTGTAACTAAAGGTAGTTTGGTGTATGAGCAATCATCAGGGGAGGGTGTTTATTGGTATAAAAATGGACAACGACATTCTACTTATGATCCAAAAGGCAGCCTCCTGAATCATCCACATCTAGCTCTGGACGAACTGGTGGATATTGGCCAACAAATAACTGGAGAAAGCTGGCAAAACAAGACCATCAATTGCAAAGAGAATCTTGAAAAATATCCAATACGACCCTATACTAAAGCACCCGAACTAAGAAAATTAGTAGGTTCTGCGGACAGTGCTGAGACATTAGGCAAGCTGCTTTCTGGTAAAGGGGCTCAGATAGTAGGAGTGCATACTGGCCGGCCACCTTTTTACTATGAGTCAGGATCCGGTAGCGAAGCTGGGGCGGGTGGGCCCGGTGGCTGCTGGCACGTAATTGTCAAAACTAAATGCGAGCTAGCCTATGATGCAAATAATAAAATAGATCCGGACAAGTCTTTAGTTTATTATAAAAATACTTGGGATCCTAGAGCCGATCATTTAACTAGAGAAACGGCTCTGACATTGTCTCAACTTCATTGCGCTCAGAAAGAACCGGTGTATGTAAGGTACTATAACCAGCAAACAGGAGCATACTTTTGGGGACTTGCTCAAAAGTAGAAGAAAATATGTCTCAAAATTTTGATAAACTACCTGAAAATCAAATTACCAAGTCTAAAATGACCGAAGAATCGAATAGGAATAAATTTTTGGCCAATAGTGGATCACAAAATAACGCAAAACAATTTCTTGTCTCAGATTTTGGACAGATAGAAAGCCTGGCTTTGCAAAATATGTGGTTGCCGATAAAGCAGGCAGACGATGTAATCGGCCAGTCGCGCAGGCAGGAATTCAAACAGGAGAATGGGGCAAGTTTATCATTGAAAGAAAAAGGCTATAGAATCGCTGAAGCTGACGGAACAGTTTTTACCGATACATTGAAAAAAGCTTTTGATCCACAAACAAAAAAAAGAGAAATCAATCTCCAAACCGGCGAAGGTAAAAAAGAATATGCGAAGCTAATGCCTGTGTTAGCTGAAGATTTGATCAGTCCCAATCGCTTCCAACCAGAGTCCGTTTGCGTGAGAGAAATTAACGGCAAAAATGTGCTCGAAGTCACAGGCATATGTGGCAACGTTGATGCTAATGGTAATTGGACTAGTTCAGGCCAAAAAATAACGAGCATTTATATAGATAAATTTGGCAAAGGTGATGCTATTCAAGAAATACATCTGGAAAGCAGTGCAAAAATTTTCGATCTGACAAAAGCAGGATTAGAAAAAGCGTTGAAGTCTTTAATGTGGAAACCATGAGTTTGGATAATTTACTGTACTGTCTAGCCTCGTTCATGTCTTTTCTCCTTTCCACAGAAAATAATTTGATGCCCGCGATTATACCGATTATCCGTTTTATAGCAATGGTGACAGAGAATAATTCAGGTTCGTCCATTGATAATATCAAGTGGATGTACAATAGATACGAAGAGCGCAGAATTACTGTAATACCGGTTTTGGTGATGTGATTGAACCTATAGAAATTTGACCAGTCGCACGCAAGAGTGCAACTTGGGCTTGGTTAAATTTGACTATAGCGTTGGCTTTACTAATTAGTGCATCAGTATAGTTCCTTTGTGCATTTACAACATCAAGATCTATCCCTACCCCTTCTTCTAATCGAGTGACGGCAACTCTAAGTTGTTCACGGGCCGAATTAACTTCATCAGTAGTTGCCAAAATGAGGTTTTCTTGATCGAGTGAATTGAGGTAGCTGTCTCGTACCTCTCTGCAAACCCAAGTGAGCTCACGAGCAAATTCAGTCTGGGCTTTGCGTGCTTGCCATTTAGCCGCCCTAACTTTAGCGAAGTCAGTTAAACCCATGCCACCAATCTGCCATTGTACGTTTATACCGATCAAATAAATTTCAGCTAAATCGAATTTTTTTGGTCCACTTGTATTTCCAATTGACGCGAGAGAAGTGCCAAAGCCACCCACACCAAACCCACCTGTAAGCGGTGCGTTAGCAATAGCGGTTGAACTTGTTGTTCTAGCAACGTTAGCACCGGTGGTTGCCAGTCCAGCTTGTCCGATCACTTGTGGTAACAAGGGTGCAAAAGCTATATGAATTGCATCTCGCGCCGCCAGTCTTAGTTGCTCCCATTTTTTTAATTCCGGTCGAGCCTCTATAGCAGTTTGGATCAACTCCGCAATTTTTTTATTGTCGTCAATAAGCCTTATTTTAGAAACCGTCCGTTCACCGACAATCAGATCGTCATCACCATTTTGGTTTAAAGTTGTCGACAAAGCAATGGCTGCCTTACGTCTTGCTACTTGTTGTGAAATTAAGGCTTGTCTATCCCTTGCTAATTGAGTTTGTGCTTGTAATACATCCAGTTTGGTGTTTGCTCCAAATTGATACTGTATTTGGTTTTTAGTGAGAAGTGCTTCGGAAGTTTGCACTGCTTTGATACGAATCTGCAGTAAAACGTCTTGCAAAACCAAATCGTAATAAAGACGAGCTGTATCTGAGAGTATGTCGTTGGTATTACGCCCAAGATCAAACTTTGACGCGTTAAATTCATGTTTGGCTTTCTTGGCTGTGAATAAATTGGCACCACCGCTAAAAAATGTATATTGCAAACCAGAAGGAATGGTGAGAAACGGACTATTCACAGGTGACAAAGCACCGAAAGGGCTGGCAAAGTTGCCTTTAATTGATTGGTACGATACAGCATTTACTATGACCGGCAAAAAATTACCGAGTGTGCTTATAAATTTCCATCTATTACTTTCTAAGTCAGAATTAGTAATTTTGATGTCCAGATTGCTGCCTAGTGCTTCAATTAATACCTGACGCAATGTAATAGACTGTGCGCTTTCTGCATCCAGTCCGTATGGTGATTGATTTTGATGCAGCTCAATTAAGGCTTTGAGCATCGGCGCCTTAACGGTCACTTCATCAGGTTTGACAAATAATGCTCCTTCGGTATCTTGTGCTTCTTTAGCTATTGAATCGAGTTGATTGACTACTTGTTGATCGCCGTTAAAAGGCGGGCGCAATTGTAGCGGTTGGTTTGTAGATTGGGAAAATGCAGGCAGTGTAGTTAGCAGGCTCAAGTAATACAGCAATGCCAACATTGAATGCCGTGACAGTTGTAGAAACAATCTGTTTTGTTGCATCTGATACCTATTTGGAGGCAATATTGACAGATTTGACTTGATCGCCTTCGCGCAGGTCGTCTTCCGGACTGATAATTACCGTTTCGTTTCCTTGAAGACCCGCCTTGATCTCCATCTCGTCGCCGAAATCACGTCCAAGCGATACTTTCTGGTGATGTGCTTTCCCATCTTTAACCACAACGACTTCGAGGTCATTTCCATGTGGAATAACGGCATTACTAGGTACACGAATCCATCGTTCCGGACGACTCACTGTCACTTTAACTTGAGCATACATACCCGGTAGTAATGCATGATCCGGATTGGCTATCTTTACCTCAGTCTGTCGAGTACGCGTTTGCGGATCGAGCGCTCCGGCAACATTGGTTACTGTTCCTTTAAACACTCGATCTGGATAGCCCGAAATATATAATTCAGCTGGTTGTCCGGTGGCAAGATATCTGGACACGGATTGTGGGATATGAACGTAGATTCGCATTATGTCTAATTTCGCCATCTGAAATAATTCGATGTTCTGGGTCTGACTGCCCGCAGTAATTAATGCTCCTGGATCTACTTTGCGGAATGTTATTACCCCATCAAAAGGGGCTCGGACGAATTTGAATGCTTGCTCGGCCTGATATCTTGCTACAGCAGCAAGCTTAGCAGTGACACCGGCGCTTGCCACCGCGACCTGAGATTGTGCTGCCAGAACAGACTGCTCGGAGGCGCGCTTTTGAGCGTGTGCCGCCTCTAGCGTAGCATTCTGGGCGGCAAGTGCCGTGCTTTTTTCGTCTCGACTTTGAAAGCTAACTGCACCACGCGAAGCCATGTTCACCCACCTTCTAGCTGTTACGTCTGCGAATTCCTGATCTGCCTTCACTCGCTTAACATCGGCTTCGACGGATTGATCTTTCGCTTTTGCTTCTTTCAATTTAGCTTTAGCACTGACTAATTGAGCTCTCGCTTGAGCCTCATCAGCTTTGGCTTGAGCTAGTTCTTCGTCTATCGTAGGAGTGTCGATTTCAGCTAGCACTTGCCCTTCTTTGACCTGATCGCCGATGTCCACCATACGACTCTTCAGGTAACCATCAACCCTTGCAAAAATAGTGGCGTATTGCATCGCTCCAATATTGCCCGGGTAGGTGAGGGGCTCGACAAAAGGTGCTGGTTGGACGACTACGGTTTGCACTACTGGTATTTCGGATCCTAACTGTTCTGTCCTGTGGAGTAGATCGCGACGCTCGATTAGTTTGGGAATGACGCCGAGGCCAAAGAGAACGAGGACGATGCCGCCAAGGATCAAAATGAAAGTCCGTGTTTTTCCTGCGCGTGTTCTTACTACAAAGAACCGTCGTTTTTTATAATGCATCAGCTGCTTGCCTCATCTGTTTCTTCAGTCGCCTGTGCTGTCTTGTACTTGCGGTTCGCGGCCAGAACGCTGTATATCAACGGCACAAAAAATAATGTCGAAAACGTGGCCACAGACAATCCACCTATTACCGAGCGCCCTATTGCCGCATTTTGTCCAGTGCCAAGCGACATTGGAATCATGCCGAGAATCATAGCGATGGCGGTCATACATACCGGCCTGAAGCGCTGGAAGCCCGCAGCTGAAGCTGCTTCTATTGAACTTTTCCCTGCTTTCAATTGCTCATTGCAAAACGTCACCATCAAAATACTATTTGCCGACGCTACTCCGATTGTCATAACAGCGCCCATGAGCGCCGGTACGCTGAAGCTGGATTGGGTTACAAACAAGCTCCAAACGATGCCGGTTAGGGCTCCAGGAATTGCCATTAAAATGATTAACGGGTCCACCCAAGATTGATAGTTAACCACAAGAATCAAATACACAAGTACGATCGCTCCGGCAAGTCCTACCAAAAGACCTATGAATGCGGTCGTCATACTTAACACTTGACCGAGAACAAAGATAGAGGTGCCGTGTGGCAATCCCTTCTTTTGAATTGCAGCCACGATTTTCTGCACATCATCTGACACACCACCCAGGTCGCGATTCTGGCAATCAGCGTAAATATCAAAACAGGGCTGAACGTTAATGTGATTTACCACATAGGGTGTGTATCGCCGTTGAGATCGCGCTACGTTGCGCAACAACTGTACCGGTTGCTCCTTGTTCTCTTCGCTTTTGCTTGAGCCCACAGAAAGATTGTATATATCATTCAGGGAGCGTATTCTCCACTGCGGTGCTTGCGTGGCTAGATAATATTGCACGCCGGTCCCGACATTTGTCCAGAAATTTGGCTGTACTTGAAAGCTGGAGCTGAGATTTACCAGCATCGCGCTGGATATATCCTTTTGACTCAAGCCCACTTCATCGGCTAATGTTCTGTCCACATCCAAAAGATATTCGGGAGAATTCACAACCTGGTGTAAGCACACATCGACCGCACCGGGAACGATTTTCATTTGTCGCTTTATATCAAGCGCAATCTTGTAGTTTTCGGCTCTCTTTGCACCAATCACTTTTACATCAATTGGTGCCGGCAATCCGGCATTAAGGATCTGAGTAACGATGTCGGCTGGTTGGTAATAGTGAGTACAATAGGGAAATTTGTTAGCCAGCATCTCGCGAATGGCCGTCTGGTAGTAAATTGTTGAGTGCTCTCGACGCTCTTCTAGTGAAACCAATATCTCGCCGTCGGCTTCGCTAATTGTCTGGCTATCAGAGAAAGCAAAATTGACACCACTAACGGGCAAACCCATGTTGTCGGTTAGAACCTTAATTTCCTTAAGCGGAATTATCTTTTTAATCTCGCGCTCGATTTTTTTAAAAATCTGCTCGGTGACCTCCACACGAGTGCCAGAAGGTACGGTAATGTGCAAGCGGATTTGCCCCGCATCTATAGGAGGAAAGAAATCGCGCCCGATGAACGGAATCAATAGAGACGATGCCGCATAAAAGCCAATGAACATAGCGGCAACGATTCCTCTATGACTTAGCGACCACGTCAGCGCTTTATGGTAGCCATCACGCCCCAGATTGAACTTCTCATCAATGAATAAATGGATGCGCTTAAAAAAGCCGGGTGACTTGTTAGCCACAGACGATTCATTTGTCATACCTGCGACATTCTCTTCTGCAGCAAATAGAGCCTTTGACATAAGCGGCACAATCGTGCGAGAGAGTCCGTAAGAGGCTAGCATGGCAAAACTGACCGTCATACCGAGCGGCACAAACAAGGACCGTGACGGTTCCGAAAGGAGAAACACGGGCAGAAAAACTATACAGATTGAGATTGTAGACACAAAGGCCGGCACGGCGACTTCCTCGGCACTAGAAAGAATTGCTTCAACAACAGGCTTGCCCATGTCCAATTGCCGGTGAACATTTTCAATTTCTACAGTGGCGTCGTCAACGAGCATGCCAACCGCAAGAGCCAATCCACCTAGCGTCATGGAATTTATTGTGTTACCAGTTATGTGTAAGCCAATAATGGCCGAAAAGATCGCGAGCGGAATCGAGGTTATGACAATAAGCGTACTTCTCCAACTGCCCAAAATTGCCAGCATGAACAAGGCGGTCAGCAGCGCGGCGTTAATTACTTCAAAAACCACTTCATCGACGCACTCTTGTACAAATTTCGATTGATCAGTAAGAATGCCAATGTTTACCGAAGGCGGTACAATCGCCTGCACCTTGGGGAGCATTTCTTTGACGCGCTTTACAACAGCTAGCGTTGAGGAGCCGCCAGTCCGGAGGATGTTCATGATTACGCCACGAAAGCCATTGATGTTAACTATGTTGAGCTGTGGTTGAAAACCATCATGGACATAGGCCACATCTTTGACAAATATAGTTGCCCCGTTCAAAGTTTTCACCGGGACGTTGTTCAAAGTATCAATCGCCTCCGGAATGTTGTTAAGGGTAATAACATATTCCGACTTGCCCATTTTTGCCGTACCACTGGGCGCAATCACATTTGAGGTGTTCACCGCGTTGACAATATCTGGCGGCGCCAGTCCATAGGAGTACAGTGCCTTAGGATCGAGATCTACGCAGACCTGGCGATATTTGCCGCCGCACGGAAAGGGAATTGTCGTTCCGCGGACTGGTGCAAGTTGGATGCGGATGAACTGGTTGGCGAGATCAAACAGCTTACTTTCACTCATTTCTTTACTGGCAACGATCAATTGCAACACAGGAACATCAGTCGCAGAACTCTGCAAAACGAAAGGAGGAGATACTCCGGGAGGCATGCTTCGAAGCGCAGCGCTAGATACCGAAGCTGTCTGCGCCACTCCCAATCCTATGTCTGCTCCATGCTGCAAGAAAATCTTTATTACACTCATGCCACTGAGCGACATCGACTCAATGCGTTGAACATTGCTAACGGTCGAGGCAATGATCCTCTCGCTCACCGTTGTAACAAGATCCTCGATATTTTTCGGGGACATTCCCGTATAGGTCCAGACACAACTGACAACCGGGACGTCAATAGTCGGAAAAATATCAACAGGCATTTGGCTCAGAGACACTGCGCCAAATAAAAATATGGAAATCGCCAACACTATGAAGGTGTGCGGCTGAGTAAGAGCCAATCGTACAATCCACATAAGATTTAAGCGTATCAGTTACATATCGATCGGTAAATTATATATATCGACCGGTAAAATAATTATATATAACCGAATGAATGGGTGTTTTCCGACAATACCGATTCATAATGCACTAACTAGTAGCCACCCGTATATGAGGTTTCCAACATGAGCAAGTCAACAAACAATACGCGGAAAGTCATTGCTATCGACCAGTTTGGCGGCATCGAAAAAATGAAAGTGCAAACGCTCTCCATGCCGGAGATACTTTCCGACGAAATTCTTGTGCGCGTCGAGTCGGCAGGCGTCGGTGTTTGGGACCCTCTAGAAAGAGAGGGTTTTTTCGTGGAGATCACAAAACAAAAACCATCTTTTCCATACATTCTCGGTTCTGACGGTGCGGGAACTATTGTCGCAGTAGGCAAAGACGTCAGTAAGTTCAAAGAAGGCGATCACGTCTATGGTTTCTCCAGCTTTGACGGTAGAACCGGATTCTACAGCGAATACGCAGTTGTGAAGGCCGACGCCGCCTCTTTGCTCCCTCCGGGCTTGTCCCTAGAAACCGCCGGTGCCATGCCGGTCGATGGCATGACGGCACTGCGCGGATTGGACGATACGTTGCATTTAAAATCCGGGGAGACAGTGATGATCTTCGGTGCAGGTGGTGGCATCGGACATCTTGCCGTCCAGCTTGCTAAACGCATGGGTGCACGCGTTTTCGCCGTAGCATCTGGCGCCGATGGCGTTGCTTTCGCGAAGCAATTAGGCGCAGATGTTGTTGTCGATGGACGCAAAGATGATGTGGTAGCTGCAGCGCGAGCTTTCGCACCAGATGGTCTTGATGCTGCCCTACTCACTGCCGGCGGCGAAGCTGCGGAAAAAGCTCTGACCGCGGTAAAGAAAGGCGGAAGAGTCGCTTACCCGCACGGCGTCGAGCTGAAAGGAACAGTTCCCTCCGACATCAAAGTCACAGACTACGATGGCTGGCCAGATCAACAAGCAATCGACAAATTGAACCGCCTGATCCAATCAGGCCAATTTGAAGTTCACGTCGCGCACGCTTACCCACTGGAACAAGCAGCCGAAGCGCACAAAGCTTTAAACACCCACTATTTGGGCAAGCTTGCACTGAGAGTTCGCCGGGGCCGTGGTTAGATGACAGAGCCGCGATTTTATAAGTCAATCTTTCAAATTAGTATCTCTGCTGCAATGAGCATTTTAGCTTTTGCTGCTTGTAGCATGCAAGGCACTATTCAATCTGTTGAACAAGAATCATTATACGACCGAGTCATTCGCACAGGTAAAATTCGTTGTTCTTACTTTCTCTACAACCCAATTTGTGTTAAAGACCCAGCTATAGGTAAACTGTCAGGAATTGGTGTTGAGGCATTGGGATTAGTTGCCAAAAAGCTGGGACTGAAGGTTGAATACGTTGAAGAAGTCGGTCTCGGAACTCTGATCGAAGGACTAAAGACGCGACGATATGATTTGTGTGCAACACCGATCTCCGCTAATGCCAGTCGGGCCAAAGTGAGTGACTTCAGCAAACCGCTGTTTTACCAGCCATACTTTGCTTATGCTAGAAGGGGTGATGAGAGATTTAAGGGACATTTCGAGAGAATTAACGCGAAGGATGTCACCATTGCCTGTATTGACGGCGGTACTGCTCAGGTAATTGCTCAGAATGATTTTCCGCAGGCGCAGCTTTTCTCTGTGCCGGAGATGACAGAATTCTCCCAAATCTTGTTGAATGTCTCTTCCAGCAAAGCGGATGTCACTTTTGCCGAGCCCTCCCTTGTTGAGCGCTACCTTCGCACTAACCCAGGGACTGTCGTCAATGTTGATGCTAGTAAACCGCTCCGCATGTTCCCAAACTGCTGGGCTATCGATAGAGGCGAGTTTGAATTTAAAGCCATGCTTGATACTGTGCTGGACGAAGTGATTACCAGTGGTGCCTTGGAAAAAATTCTTGCTAAATACAAGATAGCGCCGGATGTCTACTATCGTGTAGCGTCCGCGTATCAAAGTCCATGCGCTACTGCTACGCCCTCCTGCAAGAGCAAATAGCAAGTGTAACCTATGTGTACAGAATTTCGTTCAGACAGTTTGCTCTACTTCCGGCCCACCTACCGTTGTTATCTGAACGGCTCTTATTTGGTTTTTTCCGCATTCATGGATTTGCGAATGTAGTCGATCATCGGTTGAATGTTTTCTACAATCTGTGCTTCGATCAGACGTGGCCCCTTGGTGCTAATTGCCGCTTCGAATTGTTTATGGAACTCCTCCGCGGTCGTCGCGCGGCTGGCCGGCACACCTTGTCCTTCTGCTATCTTGACCCAGTCGAGCGTTGGATTGTTGAGATTTATCATCGATTCCATTTTGGCGTTGGCGTCGCCTTCGCGAACTCGCGCCAATTCGATGTTTAGAATCGCGTAGTCGTTATTCTTGAGAATGACGACGATTGTATCAGCCTTCGCCTTCGCCATGGTCCAGAGCGCCTGGTTTGTATACATTCCACTGCCGTCGCCTTCGAAAACGATGGTCTTGCGGTCTGGGCACGCAACTGCGGCTCCCAATGCCACTGGCAAGCCATTGCCGATTGAGCCACCAGTACTCGCTTGAAGATAGTCGTGCGCCTGGGCACCTTCTGTGTGTTGATAAATCGCCGGTTCTGTCGTGGGACATTCCATCACCACAATTGCGTTCTCCGGCAGCAACATACCGACGCTCTGCCCAATGGCGACATCGGTCAGAGGCCCCGAAGGCGGGGCACTTGTAGATCGTGCCTGGCGATGGGCCGGATGGGCCGGTGCGCCGACTGTCTTCGCCAGATCGCTCAGTGCTGACAAGATGTCATGCTCAACTGTTGCAAGCGAGGACACGTTGCATCCTTCGGGTACTTTCACAAGTGGCTGATTTTTGTAAGCGAAGGTCGTAACCGGCAAAAGCGCCCCCACAAGGATGAGCTGTTGATACGGTTCCAGGAACGGGCGAGCCATCTCGGGAAGATAAGGAATCAGTCTGACCGGAACGCGGCCCTCCCCTCTGGCGAAGCGGGACGGAGTGGTTTCGCCTAGCAAATCGGCACCTGTTTTGGCTGCGATACGACCGGCAAGCTCAAGTCCGTCGCCATACATCGAATGGCTGCCCAACACAATTGCTGTTTTCTTTCCGTTCGTGAGCAGCCCAACAACTTCTTGAATGGTCTGTGGAGAGACTTTCGGCGTTTCTATCGGCTCAGCAGGCACGGGCGGAGCGACCGCGGGATCCCAGCTGCAGTTGGTGGGAGCGATTACCGTGCAGATTTTTCCGGCACCAATTCGGGAATAGCGCGTTGCTAATGCACCGAGCACCGCCAGGTCGCTAGCCGATTTGGCTTCGTGTGCCCAATGCGAGACGACGCGTGCCAGGTCAACGATCTTACCGTTGATGAGCTCATGCTCGGGATAATTGGCCTGATGATAGGTTGCGTTAGCGCCGACTATGTTGACTATCGGGGTGTTAGCCCGGCCCGCGTTCTGGAGATTAGCAATACCGTTGGCGAAGCCAGCACCCACATGCATAAGTGTGAAAGCGGGTTTACCGGCCATGCGTCCATATCCGTCGGCCGCGCCGGTGACGGTGTTCTCCTGGAGGCAGAGAAAGGGGCGTACATCTGCGGTCAGCCCCATTTCGTATACAAGCTGCATCTCGGATGTACCGGGATTCCCGAAACAGGTGTCCAACCCGGCGTCGACGAGTGCCTTGAATAAGGCTTGTGCACCATTCATGATTGTGCCCACTTTTTTCTCAGTGGACAATACTTTTGTGCTAGTCATGATTGTCTCTCCATTTCTTCTCCCAAATTCTAGTATCTCTTACTGGATATATTCATTGCTACACTGGATATATTCATTGCTACAAATGTATTCTAATAAATTGTATATAATCTAGGGCCACTGGTTAATGTCGGTCGGTTAGGAGTACAGTGCCCTAGGAGCGAGATCCACGCAGACTTAGTGGTATTTGCCACCACACGGAAAGGGAATTGTTGTTCCGCACACTGGTGCAAGTAGGTTTCTCATGTCAAAAATGAATGTCAATAATTGGACTGATCGATATGTTGCTACTTACAATGTTAGCATCTAGCTAAATTATTGAAGTAATTTAGTGGCATTGTCAGGAAGCGTATTATGACTTCTATCACTACAATGACTACCGTCATGTATAAAGCCGCTGATGTAGACGGCTTCAAGATTTTCTATCGCGAAGCGGGTTCGCCGAATGCGCCTAAGTTGCTATTGCTCCATGGCTTTCCGACTAGCAGCCATATGTTTCGCGATCTCATTCCACTTTTGTCTCACAAGCTCCATATTGTTGCTCCTGACCTGCCAGGGTTTGGCAATTCAGACATGCCTACCTCTAAAGGCACCTTCGACTGGATAGCAGAGAAGATTGACCGTTTTACCGAGGTCATCGGTTTTGATAAGTATGCAATCTATGTTTTTGATTATGGTGCACCAACCGGATTTCGGCTAGCAGTTAAACATCCGGATCGGATTACGGCAATCATGTCGCAAAATGGTAATGCTTATGAAGAAGGACTAAGTGACGGTTGGAATCCGATTCGTGCTTATTGGGAAAATGCATCCCAAGCTAATCGCGATGCACTGCGAGCATTCCTCAGACCGGAAACAACTATTTGGCAATATACTCATGGTGTTCCTAATCCTGCGCGAGTTTCTCCTGATGGTTACTCGCTAGATAATTTTTATTTAGGTCGGCCTGGTGCTGATGAACTGCAGCTTGATTTATTTGGTGATTACAAAAGCAATGTTGCGCTCTATCCCACTTTTCAAAAATATTTCCGCACACATAGGCCACCCTTTTTGGCTGTTTGGGGAAAGAATGATCCATTTTTTCTACCGGCTGGTGCTGAGGCGTTTAAGCGTGACATTCCCGATGCTATAGTTCGTTTCTTCGATACCGGACATTTTGCGCTAGAGACTCACGCTGCCGAGATTGCAGCCAGTATGCTCGATTTCTTTCCCCGTTAAAAATATAAGGAGAATTTATTATGCGTGCCATTGTTCTTGAAAAATTTGGTGGCCTGGATAGCTTAGTCTATAAAGATATTCCAGAGCCAAAGGCCGAAGCTGGACAGGTAGTTATTCAAATAAAAGCATTTGGTATCAACCATGCTGAGATGCATATGCGCCGAGGCGAATGGGCTGAGGCGGCAAAAGTTAGCGGCATCGAATGTGTTGGGCTGGTAAAGTCCTGTCCTGGCGGTGAGTTTCCGGTTGGCGCAAAAGTGGCCGCATTGATGGGAGGAATGGGACGCACGATAAACGGCAGCTATGCTGAATATACATGTGTGACGGTATCAAATGCAGCGCTAATTGAATCAAACTTGCCTTGGGCTGAGCTTGGCGCAATTCCTGAAACATATGCCACCGCTTGGACGTGTTTATTCCGCAATCTGGAAATTCAAAAAGGGCAACTGCTTGTAATTCGTGGTACCACTTCTTCATTCGGTCAGGCGGCGCTAAAATTAGCGGTCAA
>Ga0364915_10050_pt2 | contig 46183 bp, 35 predicted proteins | sample ExccelJu500001D4_3_FD_206958 | JGI IMG/M metagenome (GOLD analysis project Ga0364915, IMG submission 206958) | Enriched cells from Trout Bog Lake Hypolimnion, Wisconsin, USA - BchlTB.June25.5000.01.D4 | ecosystem: Environmental > Aquatic > Freshwater > Lake > Hypolimnion/Profundal zone | place... | reverse complement strand
ACCATTGATTATTTTTTATCTGGACATCATGCAGTTCCTTCTTTTCCACCATCGCCAGTTGAGTTTAGAAAGTGCTACCGCACCCATGTATCTGCTTCATTGATGAAAAAAAAGGTTCAACACAAATCGCTACTGATAACAAACGAACAAAGACAAGTTGGATGTAAAAAATTGAAAGAATTATTGGGGCAGTTGAAACAGATAAATGGGTAATAAGACTTAACTTTGATAAGGAGAACGGTGATGAAAATAATAAAAAAATGTGCGAAAGCAATTCAATATGGCGTCACAGTATTGCCACTGGTGATGCTTACCAAATCAGCCTTTGCGACTGATCTATTGGGTCGAGCATTAGAAGGAGATATCGCAGACTCTCTGGGCGGTAGTTCAAAATTTTGGAAGGTTTTTATATTAGTGGACATCATGTTGGCTACGGCTATGGCGGTTAAAAGTAAAAACCCGATGGTTTTTTTAGGTGTTGCATCGGTGGCTTTTATCCCTGCATTTTTACTCAAAACGTTTGTGTTTTAAAGAGGAGAACTTCATGACAGACGCCGTGATGTACCGGTTTTTAACCGAGCTTGATAAGCCAAAACGCTATTTAAGTTTGACCATGGATGAATTGGTTGTAGCAATCACGGGGTTTGCACTACTTGCACTTTGTAATCAAAAAGTAGTTGTTGCAGTTATAGGTCTGGGGTTAGTCAGTTTTTTGCGACACCTAAAAAAAGGAGGAAGCCCGCGGGTCTTGCTTGTTCTGATTTATTGGCATTTGCCGCACGTAGTGACACGATTTTTTTTACCCAAACTTCCCCCATCACACTTGCGTGTGTGGGTAGCATAGAGGTGCATGATGGATTTTAGTGTTTATCAAAATCGGTTAAGTCAGCTATCGGCTCGATTTAATCTGATGGTGTTTTTGGTGTTTGGTCTCTTGGTATCAAACCTCTTACTTTGCACATTGGCCTGGTATACAAGCGTGCATCAACGAACATTGGTTACTCCTTTTGAAGGTGGAACTGGGTTTGTTCATTCTGATTCAACCGTTGATCCGCGGTATTTAAGTTTGATGAGTGAGAATTTTATTTATTCACGCCTGAATGTGACGCCGGAAACAGTAACAGCTCAACATGCACGTCTATTGATGTTTGTTGATGGTAGTCAATACGGAAGTATGCAATCAAAGCTTTTAAAAGAAGCGGATGTGATACAAAAAAACAAAATATCCAGTGATTTCATTATCACCGACATGCAATTGGAGCCACGCGCTTTAAAAGCCAATGTGATTGGGATTTTAAATCGGCATGTTGGAAGCAGAGAATTAAATACATCTCGCCGTATCTATGAATTGACTTATCGCTATCGGTTTGGGCGCTTATCCATCGTGAGTTTTAGTTTGAAAAAGGAGTATGAGCATGCGTAAAACAATTGTAGCAAGTCTTCTGGCATTGTGTGTTACAGAGGCTTTCAGTCAAACGTCCCTCACGGTTCGTGATAACAGTGATGTGGCGTTAGGTTTAAGTCAGTCTAACTACAATCGATTGCTTGTAAAGGGCGACAAAATTGTCGAAGCAGTATTTCCTGAAACCTCTATGGGCATTAAGCGTGATGAGCAGGATGGTAGCGTTTATGTGATGTTAACTGCTAGCCCCAATCCATTCACTTTATTTTTAACAACCGAAGCGGGACATCATTTTTCTGTGACTGTCACTGGTGAGGAGGGATTAGGAAAAACAGTAGAGTTAGTGTCCCCTCAAAAGACCATCGCGCTTCAATCGCCCAAACCTACTCAGATTGCGAAACAGGACGTTACTCAAGACGCAAAGCTTGAATTGATTGCTCACATGGAACGACATGAGTCTATGCCTGGTATGAGTGTGACCCATCCATTTGGACGCGCTGAACGCATGGGCTCAGGACTTTCATTGATTCCTAAAGAAGTTTGGTCAGGTGAAGGTGTTATTGCTGAGCGCTTAGAAGTTTATAACGGGGGGCATCAGTCATTAAATTTATTGCCGGAATGGTTTGAAGGCAAAAATGTCACTGCGATGAAACTATCACAACCCATCTTGAAGCCTCATGAAACAGCCACGCTTTATCGGGTACGTGAGGTTGCTCATGCCTAATATTCAGCTTAATCGTCTGGTTAAATCACGCCAAATGAAGAAATTTGGTGTGATTGGTGGCGGATTTTTAATTTTATCATTGGTCATTGTGGGATTGCTTGCTGATGCAAAGCCCAAAAAACATGCTGTGGTTGATAAAGCTACAGATTTAACTGGCATCATTGATGAATCATTTACTCAAGCGAATGCAGATAGCGCGCTTACAGCCCAGCAAAGCGAGTTGGAGTCTCTTAAATCACAGATTCATGATTTGGCAGAATCGATGAAAGCGCTGAATGAAACGCGTGCTTCAGCGCATGATGAGCAAGTAGCCAAGCTTAAAGAAGAACTTCAATCTGCAATGAAAGAGAAATCTACAGAAGCATCTACACAGTTTATAAAAGGCTCACAGGCGTCCATTTCTGGAAATCAAGCAGGACTTTGGCATAACCAAATGACTCAATCGATGTCACCACCGCGTATTCATACCGTGTCGTTTCGTCGTATGCAGCATCATAAAACATCACGAACTCATTTAGATCCCAATCATTACGTGCCATCGAATACCTCTGTTCGCGCGGTCATTCTGGGTGGTGCTGACGCAGATGCTTCAGTGAATGGTCAAAGCAAAAACAATGGTGTCATGTTATTTAAATTTATCGAAGATGGAACACTTCCTAATGGTCAACGTTCTCGCCTGATGGGCTGTCGCGTAAGTGGGAATGCGTATGGTGATATTTCCAGCGAACGTGCGTTTGCAACACTTTATAAGATTTCATGTGCCCACCCAGGTGAAGCAATTATTGATAAAGAAGTCACTGGCTGGGTGTTTTTTAAAGGCAAAGTGGGTGTGAAAGGCGTTCCGCTGATGCGTGATAATAAAATTATGCAATGGGCTGGCATTAGTGGTGCGTTATCAGGTATTGCCTCCGCGGCGCAATACGCACAATCAGTACAAAGCATTAGTTCCTTCGGTGCAGCAAGCGTTGTACCTCAACAAAATATTGGGCCATATGCTGCATATGGTGGTGCATCTAAAGCCGCTGATGTGTTATCGCAATATTACGTCAAACGCGCAGAGCAATATCATCCGGTGATTCAAGTCGGCTCAGGTAACGTTGTGACGATAGTCTTTAAAGATGGATTTTATTTAGAGCCAGAAGAAGATACCACTCGTCAAGATAGGGCACGAGAAGTGCGTGTCATGCACTCGGTTCCTCACTCAACGGATGAAGCAAACCGTCAATCTGAAGCTAGCGATCAACCCAATTTCACTGTGCCACCAGAAGTCCTTGGGCAAATCGATCATATATCCAATCAATCCTTTGAACCTCAAGGAGTTCAGCAATGAGAAGACTATTTTTATTCATTCTTCCCGTGAGTGCCATTGGCTTTTTATTAAGTGCCTGTTCACCAATGAACTCAGAGTTTAGTTGCAATGCGACGGCTGGTGACAGTTGCATGACCATTGAGCAAGTGGATGCAATGACTCGATACGCCGATGTTGGACGAAAAAAGCATGTATCTACCTCAAAGCAACATTCACATCTTGCTGTGCAAAATCAACAAGGGTCAGCTTTGGTTTGGATGGCACCGCAACATACATCATCTCATGCGCGAGGATAGATCATGACCGACTCATGGGTTCATTTGATACAAGATAAAACACGAAAACTACTCAGCAATTTTTCACGGTTTGTAGGTGAAGATACAGGTATTGAGGTGGATTCTATACGGGATCAATACCGTGCTAAACGCCTGATTGAAAAAGTAGATTTGCCATCGTTTAAAAGTGTACTTCCATATGAATCAATTGATGAGGATCTGTTCTTTATTAATCGCACCACGGTTGGTTTTGGTCTGCATGTTTTACCTGCTGCTGGTGCGAATGTCTCCCTAATGAAGTCAATGGCACAACTGTTTAAAACTAAATTGCCAGTAGGCGTTGATTGTACCGTCATGCTTTATAAGCACCATTATGTTGGTGATGCTCTAACTGCAAATTTTGCGCCCATTCTTAAAAAAGGTGGAATTCATGCCGAACTTGCACGTCTTAGCCTAGATTTTCATTTGAAAGCGGTCAAACAAGGGTATTCCAATAATTGTAATATTCCTGCGCAATTGGCTGATTATCGCTGTTATTTTTTCTTGTCATGTAAGAAAACACCTAATTACCAAACGCGGTTAAAACATTTACGCGAAGATTTTGCTTCAGAATTAAAAGTAGCAGGATTGGCATATGAGTATGTCGATCGTGAGGCATTTCAAAGATTACTCATGGCGATGACTTCTCCTAATTTGAATGATACTGAGTGGCCTAATGGTTCTGGTAATAGCGAGCTCATACATGAGTCAGTCATTGATCCGTCCATCGTTGTTGAAATCTTCGATCGGCATATGAATTTTTCAACGACAAATACATTAGGCGATGTGCATCAGGTGCGCGCCATACAGTGTGAATTATCAGGATACCCAAAGAAAAATACGCCTTGGGCGTTATGGCAAACGCCTGATCTGTTTGCAAACCTTATTCACCCAGAACATGGCATCCAATGTCCTTTTGTTATCAGCTTCACTATTCGGGGGCAAAATCAAGAGCGCATGAAATCTCAGGCGAAACGCAGGGCTAAGTCATTATCGGATAATTTAAATGCCGTACAACTTTTTATTAATCCGAGCTTACGTGATGAGCTTGAAGAGTGGTCTCTTGTTCATCAAGAAGGAAGCAAGGGGAATTTAGAGATTTTCCCTACGGTTTATAACGTGATGTTGTTCACAACTGAAACTCAGGCTCGTGAACATACTGCAAAGGCTATAAGTGCATTCAGACAATGTGAATTTACGCTCACACCAGCACCATGTAAGCAGTGGTTACGTTATTTAGGCAGTCTTCCTTTTATATTGAGCGAGGGGCTTTTCAGTCAATTTGAATTGTTTGATATGACGAAACGATTAAGCCATTACAATGTTGCAAATTTGTTGCCTATTGTTGCTGAGTGTAAGGGTTCGTCCTCTGGTCTAATTTTACCAACTTATCGACACCAATTATTTTTTTATGATCCGTTTGATGACAAAAATCTACCTATTACCAATTACAACCGCCTAACTATCGCCTCATCAGGATCGGGCAAATCCTTTTTTCAATTGGGGCTGTTACAAGATGCGCAATCGCGAGACTGTTTAACTTTTGTGATTGATATCGGCGGATCATACAAACACCTCTGTGAAATGGTGGGTGGCACGTACATTGATGCGGCAACCCTTTCTTTAAATCCGTTCACGCTGTTTGATTTTGAAGGGGTAACAGAAATTGAAGGTGAGCAGGTCAATGATTACGTGCAAATTCGAGATTTATTGGCGCTGATGGCAAGTCCTTCCACTCCGCTGGATGCGGTGCAAAACGCATGGCTTTTAGAAGCAACGCTTGCAGTTTGGAAAGACAAAAACAAAAGTGCTTGCATTGATGATGTAATCACTAACCTTCGTGCCATGTTGCAAAAGCCTGAATCTCGCGATGATGGGCGGCTGAAAGATCTGGTGGTGCTATTGAGTCAATATGGGAGCACAGGAATTTATGGTGCCATGTTTAATGCCGCTACCCCCTTGCTTAATAATTCTAATTTCATCGTGCTAGAAATGGGCGGATTGCAAAATAACCCTGAGCTCTTAACGATTGTGATGTTTGTCATGATCGTAATTATTCAAGGCCAGTTCTACCAAACCGACCGCCGGATTAAAAAGCAATGTGTAATCGATGAAGCGTGGAAATTTTTGGTCGCAGGTTCTAATCCAGTCGCCGCCAACTTTATTGCGCAAGGATTTAGAACCGCTCGTAAGCACAATGGTGGGTTTGCGGTGATTACCCAATTTTTAAAAGACACAAGTGCAACTATTCAGGGACAGGCCATTGCTGCGAGTAGTGATACCAAAATTATTATGCGTCAGGGGAATTTTAGTGACTACATGAATGAGCATCCTAAAGCATTTACGCCACTTGAAGTGAAAATGATTGAATCGTTTGGTGCAGCAGGCCAACAAGGTTTTTCTAGTTTGATGATGCAATTTGGCGAAATGTCCACATTCCATCGTTATTTCGCTGATCCATTTTCAAGCGTACTGTTTTCAACAAGCGGTAAAGAGTTTGGAGCGATTGAAGAACTTATAAATCAAGGCGTAACGATTGCAGATGCCGTACGCCTCGTTGTAAACCAGAAACGTGAGGCATTTGCATGAAAGTCATATTGGTAGCGGTCTGTCTTTCTTTAACGTTTGGTTTTTTATGTTGGATAAAATCAGGCTCCTCTATTGTCACTTTTGACCTAGTGCATGTTAAAGGCCAATTCATTAGGCAGTTAGCAATCCGTCATGCGTCAGATGTTGATGTGAAAACATCAAGCGTTCATTTTAATCGTGTACTTCAAACGGTGCTTGAAGCTTATTCTCACAAGAATCATGTCGTGATATTAGAGCGACAACAGGTTCTTTCTGGTGGTCAAGATGTGACTGATAGCTTGCTCCCTCTAATAGCGAAAGCGATGCGGGGGACAGCATGAAACGCACATTGTATGGGTTGATATTGGCTTCGATGGTATCGCCAATGTTTGCTAAGTCATTTGGTACGATAGGGGAGACATTTCCTGTTAAAGAAATGAGTTTACTTCTACTTATCGAGCAGCGTTTAAAGACGCTTACAGAATCGGGAACGCTGACTGCTATGGAGTCACAATGGCAAGCGCGAGCCGAAACTTCGGCCAATCGTCCAAATCCTGTTGGATTGCCACGAGCAACAGCTTCGCATCATCACCATTATGACCCAACGTTGATTTTGTCACATCCTATTTTAAATGAGCGTGGAGAAGTGCTGTATGCCAAAGGGTTTCGTGTCAATGGTTTAGAGAGTCGTTCAGAGTATAAGCCTTGCTGGCTATTTTTGAATGGGGACGATAAAGCGCAGCTATTATGGGCTCGTTCGCAACTGAAGCAGTGTTCAAATCCAAAAATTATTTTAACTGGCGGAGCTGTTCGCGATGCGGAGACTACGTTGGATTCTGTTATTTATTTTGATCAAGAAGGACACTTATCTAAGCGATTTCAATTGTCTACTGTGCCAGCAAAGATCACAAGAGATGGCAATCGGTTTCTGATTTCCGAAGTTGCGATTAAGGAGAATGGCGATGCAATTTAAGCAGCCTTTTTTGGCAACATTGCTAACCATTTCTAGTGTTACAAATGCATCACACTGCACCGGACATTTTGTGAATCCCATTAAAGACGTTTGCTGGAAATGCTTATTCCCGCTTTCGATTGGTGGCATGAACATTGTTGGCAGCGGATTACCTGACACCAAAAATGCGGATAGTCCAATCGGCCAATGTCCTTCTTCAGTCGGATGGCGTATTGGACTCAATATCGGTTTTTGGGAGCCACAGGCGCTTGCTGATGTAACGGACACTCCTTATTGCTTAGTTAATTTAGGTGGTCATCAAATCAATTTAGGTCATAAAGTGTCGCGTGGCGGACAACATCACGTGGGTCAGGGTGAAGTAGGGGCGTTTTATCATGTGCACTGGTACAAATATCCCTTACTCAACTGGCTAAACATCATTACGAGTGTGGGTTGCTTGCAAACAGGTGACTTTGATATTGCTTACCTCACCGAGCTTGATCCGATGTGGTCAGATTCTGAGATGAGTTTTGTTTTAAATCCTGAAGCAACTCTCTTTGCTAATGCTATCGCTCAAACGTCTTGCGCTGCCGATAGTATCGCTTCAACGCTTACATCAAAGCCCATGGATAGCCTTTTTTGGTGTGCAGGCGCACAAGGTAGTCATTACCCATTAACAGGCCATGTAAATGCACCGCTATCTCCGGTGCAAACTGCATTGCTGCTAACGGAACGTATGAATTACAAATTGCATCGTGAGCAGCTCATCACCGATTCAAGCCCTGAAAAGGGTGCGATTTGTATCGAACATCATTATCCAACAATCCCCAAATCACGTTATCGCTATGAAATGGTGAATCAAGTCGCTGATGGTGGGCATTGTTACCCCACGGGGGCATCAACACTTACTTGGGAGGCTGGAAAAATTAAGCCACATACGCCCGATCAATATGGTTTTTTGGTATGGAGAAAAAGAAATTGTACATTTTTATAACAATGAGGGCTTTATGCGTAGATTGATGGTTGGAATCATCATGAGTATGTTGATGCGTGAAGCGATAAGCGCGCCTTCTGTGCAAATCTTTGTCAGCTTTTCAATGCCTACCAAACTGCTATCGGAAGTATTGACTGAGAGCGCACGCCTTCATATTCCAGCAACACTGAATGGTTTTATCGATAATTCAATGCCAAAGACCGTGCAGCAAATCCAACTGCTTTCAAAAGCTGTGCCGAATCTTAATCTTCAAATTGATCCCACAGCTTTCGAGCGTTTTGGTATCAAACAAGTACCTGCCTTAGTGGTGGATAACGGCAAAGCGTTTGATGTGTTGTATGGCAATTTATCGATACAAGAAGGGCTATTAAAAATGGCTGATCATGGAGACAGTGGATTGTTAATGAACGACGTGAGGAGAATCATTGGTGGGTAAAGTGATTTGGGTTCTAGCGTTTTTATGGAGTGTTTTGGCAACTGCTGCACCGTCAGCATCCATTATGAACGCCGATACATTTAAGCACGCGCTTGAACAATTTAAACCAGGGGATGTCTTATCGGGTTTTACACCAACGCCACCTGAAGTTTCTCTTGCACCTGAAGAAGATTATGACGGGTTAAAAACCAAGGGGTTTGATGCGATGCATCAAAATAAGGAGGCGAGTCAAATCTATAATAATGGAACAACTCGCACCAAAGTATTTCAAAATCCAGACAGTGACTACCTACAATATGCAAAGCGTTTAATCGATTCCAGTGAGTCGGTAAGTGAAGGTGGTTGTATCGCACAACCTCCAAGTTGCACGACGGAAAGTCACCTCGAGACTTGTGATGAGAAGAAGCATTATGATGCCATTTCGTGCTGTGAGGCACTAGATGTCTCGGTAAATAAGCGTATTCACAAGACACGGCGCTATGTAGACAGAAAGGCGCCAATGGATTTAGCACATTGTGCTGGTCGTACTGCATGCACCCCTGCCGATGAAGTCCATGTCAGTGTGAACTGTCATTCTGTTGTTGTAGAGACCAAATATAATGGCTATGTAGTAGGAACAAATCACGATCAAACTTGTCAGAGTTTATTGGTCAATATTGATTTTAAATCCTATCCTCATCCAGGTCATTCAGTAACTTATGATATTGCTGTGACTGAATCGGTGATTGAAGACCATTGGGATAAAAGTAGCTGTGCTGCCATTGCGGACAAAGTAGCCAACGGTGCATGTATTTTTCAGCAGGGTCAAGCATGTATTGATGCCAATGCCACAAAGGTAATCGATGGAATACCAATAACACGCAGCTGTTGGGGTGCGAGATATCAATACCAGTGTTTTTCGCATATTGAAAGCACATGTACCCCATGGATAACTCAAGGTTGCTTGCAAAAAATGTCCCGATGTGTGAGGCAAGATTTCGGGGTTTGCATCCAGTATTCACAAACCTTTGAGTGCGCTCATACCACCTGTATCCCTCAGCCTGATATTTGTATGCCATCGCTGCCCTGTACAGATGGATCATGCGATACGACAAAATCAGAAGAAAGTCATGACATGGGCGAAGGTGTTTCGCGCCTTGGCGCATTAACAGGCGCGGCTGTTGATGTTGCAAACAATCAAATTAATTCAGGTAGTCCGCGTATTTTTGCTGGTCAGGCAATGGAATGTAAAAAATACATTCTGGGTTTTCGTGACTGTTGCACCGATAGCGGCTGGGGTGATTGGGTAAAACATTGTCCAGCAGAACTGCAGGAATTACAAAAGGCAAAAGCCGATAATCGTGTGGTTTATCTTGGGAAATATAAAGAGCATAAGCTTGATTTAGACCATCACTATGCCTATTGCGTGTTTCCTTCAAAGCTGGGATTCATCATTCAAAACGAAGGTCGCAAAAAGCAGCTTGGCATTTCATTTGGGAAAGCCAAAGAACCCAATTGCAGTGGGATTACGCCAGAGCAGTTAGAACGAATTAATTTCCAGAAATTGAATTTATCACCGATTGAACAAGAACTCGTATCACGATTTCAAAAACCAGATTTAGGTCGGGCGTTACAAATACAAGAGGCACATATTGAACGATTAAATCAAGCGGGAGCTTCGCATGATTAAATATGGCTTGAGCGTTGTATTGACGTTGATGTGCATGGTGGTTATGGCGGATCCATCACCAAAGGGATTTCTTTGGTACAACCTACCCAAGCCTCAAGCTGTTCAAAAAGCATCAAAATCACGTGGCGTACCATTTAGCCAATTAAGCTTTACTGAGCGTGATAAGGTTCTTCATTTTTATACAATCGAAGCATTGCATCGAGCACGTCAAACAAAGTCCATGCAAGACATGCGCACCTATTTGGCACTGCAAGATTATTGGCTGCAAGAATCCTCGCGTTTTCGCAACCTCTTTCAAAAAACGATGCTTTATTATCCTGAGTATGATTATTCAGTTACTCATCCTTCCTCAAGTATTGGCACTAAATTACTCGATGTTGAACGTGAAAAGAATAATCGAAAAGCAATTCATACCTTATCTAAAACGCATGGACTTCTCTTTTTTTATCGAAGTCAAAACACGTATGACCAAAAACAGATTGCAGTGCTTCAAGATTTCTGCAGGCGTTTTGAGTTGCCCTTGATTCCAGTGAGTGTGGATGGTGGACGTGCACCAGAGTTACCTGATTCCCGACTTGATAAAGGACAAGCCGAAGCACTGGGGGTACGCTTTTTCCCTGCTATTTTGTTGGTTGATCCTCGCAATCAAGAAATCTTGCCAGTGGCCTATGGATTTACAACGCAAGATGCACTTCTGCGTAATCTTGTCAGTGTGATTCATCATTTTAAAGGAGAGTCCGTATGAAAAAATTAACACTCGCATGGGTGCTTTATCTTTTGTGTAGTAGCGCTTGGGCTACATCAACATCATTTTTTCAAACGCATGGCTTTGTGTTTTTCTTTGCAAGCACCTGCCCATATTGCCACCAATTTTCGCCAATCTTAAAGTCGGTCACTGAATCACTCAATGCGGAAGTATTACCGCTTTCTTTCGATAATCAACCCTTGCCTGAATTTACACATGTATTACCGGCAACAAGCGATTGGGTAACAACGGCTTTTCAAAATTCACCCATCCACTATCCAGCACTTTTTATCGCCAACCCCAAAACACATAGGCTTTATGCTGTATCTACTGGTTCTTTAAATGAGATGGAGCTTATTGCACGGATCAAAGAGCTTATTCCTAAGATCATCGCTTACGAAAACGAAGAGGTGTCAGCATGAAATGGTATGTGAAAGCAATCCTATTGAGTGCATATATAGGTGTCACTCATGCAAATGTAGCCAGTGATATGGATACTTTTTTCAACGGTATAGGCTATGCGTCCAATACATCAAAACCGGAAGCTTTTCAGTCTCAAGCAGCAGGATTTTATGGTGGTGGTTCTTTGTTTGTACGTAATCAAGTACACCAATATCAACTGGTGCAACTCGATCTACCTAGTTACCGCGGTGGATGTAACGGGATTGATTTGTTTACTGGTAGTTTAAGCTTTTTAAGTCACCAAAAATTGGTGGATCTGGGCAAACAAGTTATGACTAGCAGTGGTGCGTATGCCGTCGATGTCATGTTAGCAACCACGGTGCCTGAGCTCAAGCAAGTACGAGATTATCTACAAACACTTGAACAAAAGGTTAATCAAATGAGTGTGAATTCTTGTGAAATGGCGCAAAACTTTATTGGTGGCGTTTATCCCAAAACGGCTGCTTCTCAGGAAAAAATTTGTAAAGACCAAGCATCCATCGGTAAAACAGGTGTAGTTGCAGATTATGTGTCAGCACGCATGGACTGTGCGGGCGATAAACATGATGGCATTATGGAGGCCGCTCAAAAAGACCCTTCGATGCAAAAACAGGTTGTCTTAAACAAAAACATTGTTTGGTCAATTTTACAAAACAATTCATTTCTAAATGGGGATGTAGAGTTGGCAGAAATGGTGATGAGCCTTACTGGTACCATCATTATTGATAAACAAGGCAAGGTCACTGTGGTTCCATCTTTGGCTGGCAGTGCTAATTTTATTGAAGCCTTACTTGGTGGAAAAAAGGTGGCTTCCGTTCAGCAGATGTGGCGATGCAGTGATGAATCCCCAGGCACAACTTGCATGGCGGTGAGTCTTAAAGCTATGACTTTGAATGAGAATAAAACCTTGACGGCACGTGTTCGCAACATGATCGAGCAACTCGACATCAAGCTTAAACAAGATGAAGTGCCAACAGCAGAGGAAAAAAACTTTCTGAGTCTGACGATGTTTCCGGTGATGAAGTTTTTAAGTGTGTTGAACAGTACGCATTTTAGTAATGCGGCTGTTGAAATGGATGAGTATGCAACACTTATCGCCGAAGATTTACTCCAGCATTACCTCAGTGGTCTGCTTCAAGACGTAGCGAATGCTACGGCAGGATCTTCACTCAATGAAGATATCGTTCGAGACATTCAAACACGTATTCGTTATGCGAATCGTGAGGTTGCATCCATTGATCCAAAAGTTTCACGAAAACTACATGAAAAATTGGCGCTCATTTCTCGTATGAGTGAGATTGAAAAACAATTGGCGAGTGGTTTTGGAAATACGTCGCATTAAGGAGTGAAATGATGTCAACAGAGTACATGAGCATTCATGTTTTGGCTGCAGGTGATTTGTTTCGTGATGTCCTGAATGCCATCACTGTATTTATGAATCAAAGTGATTTTTCAGGTCTGTTACGGATTATGGCGCTCGTGGGCATTGTGATGGTCTCTGCAGGATTTTTAAAATCGCGTGATCCGATGGTTTTTGCTAAATGGTTTTTAGGTTATGTGTTGTGCACCAATGTCGTTCTACTGCCTAAAACAAGCGTCCTCATTGATGACACTTCATTTCAAAAACAATATAAAGTTGATAACGTTCCGGTTGTCTTTGCAGCAACGGCTAACCTCCTGACAACAATCGGCTATGGTTTAGCGCAAAGTTATGATGCACTTTTTGCAACCCCAGGTGATTTCGCTTACACCAAAACAGGGGCGTTGTTTGGAGCAAGGATTATTGATGCTGCTCACGATTTCAGAATATTAGATCCAACCCTTAAAGATGAAATGGATCACTATTTTCGCTCCTGTGTGGTTGGCGATATTAGGCTTAATCAAAAATTTGGGGTAGGTGACTTAGCCACGAGTGCTGATATTTGGTCATTAATCACTAAAAAGCCATCCCCGTTGCGGATGACCGAAGTTGGCGGCTTCGCTGTCACTTGTCTTGAAGCATCAAAGGCTGAGGGAGCAAACAGTCTGAGAGCACGTTTAAACGCCGAAATAAAACGCACCTACAGCATCTTTGGCATTAATCTCTTTGGCAAACAAAAAAAGACAGATTATGAGGCACTGTTTGATACGCATTTAAAATCTGCAGCACAGTATTATCAAACGCTCACGGACAGCGCGAGTAATATCTTTCTGCAATCGATGATGATCAACGCCATGAGAGACGGGATTAATCATTATCAAGCGTTCACAGACAGCACCGCTAGCGTGGTCAACCATGAGTTTACTAAGTCCCAACTTCAACACCGCTGGAGTTGGGATATTTTAGGCCAAAAAGCAGTCTGGTTTTTACCTTTATTACATACAAATCTCACTCTGATTTTATTTGGTGTTTTTCCCCTTGTTTTAGCCATGACGACTTTGCCAAGCGGTGGAAGGATATTTAAAGGCTACATCCAGTTCTTTTTATCACTCCAATGCTGGCCAGTATTATTTGCGGTGATTAATCATGTCATGACCAATGTTGGGGTTGATAGTGTTTCGGGATATGGGCCAATGACAATCGTTAATGTTGATAAAATCACTGAGCTCAACCGAGATATTTCTGGGGTTGCTGGTTATATCATGGCAATGATTCCGTTTATCGCTAAAGGATTAGTTTCGAATTTAGGGGAAGCCTTTAACGGATTGGCAACAAGTATTACAGGCCATGTCCAAGGTTCCGGCATGGCAGTGGCCGGAGAGGCTGCGGGCGCTTCTTTTAGCCTTGGTCAAACCAGTTTTTATAACAGCAGTGCCAATAATTTTTCAGCCAACAAACATGATTCGAATTGGACACACATGCATGGGATGCATACTGAACAATTAGGATCAGGTGTTCTTAAGACCATTACAGGTGACGGCAGCCAAGTCTTTGATGTCAGCCAAGGCATGTCGCGAAATGCCGTGTCAATCAATACCTCAGAAGGTTTAAGTGCATCGCTCAATCAAGCATATGAAGAATCCAGACAAGTGGCTCAAAATGAATCCTCTCATTATCAAACCTCACTTTCCAGTTTTGCGCATCGCGCTGTACAACTCTCACAAATGCAAGGCCATGATATGCGATTGGGTGATGGGGTGTCAGCAAGCGAATCAGGTCAATACTCTAAAGCTTTATCAACCATCACGCACATTGCCGAAGATGTGGCGAAACGAACAGGCATGAATACAGAAGATGCGCTTCAACACTTAACCAGTGGTGGTTTAGGCGCTCATGCTGGATTTAAAACAGATAGTACTTTGGCTGGCAAAGTCATTCAATTTGGCACAGGCTTTAGCGCAGGCGCTGATGCCCATGTTAAATTCGATCGCACGTCGACCAGTAGCGATCGATATCATAGTGGGGTTGATAGTGCAGTGTCAGCGCGCGAAGCCAAAGACTTCAATGATGCGCTTAATTATGTCAACCATTTTTCAACAACGCACCATTTTGATGATAGTCATTCAACAGCCGCAAGCCTTTCTAATCAGTTAGGTACTGATTTGCGGGATGCACAAACAGCAAGTCGCAATGTGGATGCAAGTTTATCGAAAGCAGAACGTATTCAACAGGCGAAGAGTTATGTTGAATCTCATTCTTCACAAATTAATACGGATCTGAATCAGGCATTTCCTGCCTACGTTGCCAGTCGTTTAGGTGAGTCGGCTCGTGATGAGCTATTTAGTCATCCAGGTGACATCCAATCTCTGCATAAACTGCAATCATTAGGGCAGGAATTTATTGCGAATAGACGTGAAGAAATGATTTCAAATTTTGGTCATACAGCACACCAGGCTCAGATTGATGCGATGTACAGTCATGGAAAAAATCACGTATTAGCCAAGGAAAATGAGTTGGGTGATCTTTATCAGAAAAACAGTAACGATGTGGTTAATGCAACCCACGAAATTGGCATTGATATCAATCAAGTGCAACAGTTAAAACAGGGCGTGCAACATCAAGTTAACTTATCTCATGCAAAAAGTGATGATGGAGCCGTATTTATCAGTCATCAACAGAAAGAGCTAATTCATGAATCTAATACCAAAATGGCAGAAGGCAAGGAGAGAGCACAAAAAAATACAGTTTTGCCTGAGGGGCTTTTAAAAAACAGCGGGCTTCATAACAAAGGAGAGTGAGATGAATAATAGCGCATTGAAACAGTCTATTGCTGATGACATAGAAGCGATGAAGTCACTGGATATTGAAACCATTCCAGCGCGTGAATATTACGGGAATATTTTCAAATTGATAGTTGGTGGCATTTGGAAGCTTGGATTGATAGCCTGCATTGCGGTTATGTTTTCTTCGATACGTAACCCAACACATCCCTTGGTGGGGCTGGATGCCTATCTTGAAACAATGCTGAGTTCAGCAATGATCGCTTTTTTCATGGCATCGGTTGCTATGATTCTTCTTGGATCTGCCATGAACCATTATTTTCTGATTCGACACTATTTTAGAAATAGATTAAAGACGGGAGAGTTGTTAGTCAAAAAACTTCAACAAAGTGCATACTTTTTCTTAAGCGTTTTTGCTGTGCTGTGTTTGTTGTTTGCAGGATACGTGGAATCTGCAGCCATTATTTTTATGGTTGGACTGGCTTTTATAATAAGTTCGGTTGTGACGTATATTGCCATCAGCATGGAAATGAATCGGATAGGGATGAGTGTTTTGTTTACTTTAATGAGCCAATGCTTCAATAAAGATAAGCCTAAGGAAACAGGCCATGCGTGAACAACCCAATTTTAAGCATTACACTCGTGGCGGGCAAATTAGCTTCCATAACTTGCGTATGTGGGATCAAATCACCAAAACGCTCACCATGGTGTGTCTGTTTCTTTGGGTGGTGCTGACAGGAGTAATCACTTGGTCAGTGACATCGACTGAAAAATTAAGCCAGGCGCTTGCATATTATTATGCAAGCTTTTTAAATCTGATTGGTCTTAAACATACCTTTACTCTGCCATTTCATGGAAAGTTATATCAGCAAACCGTTGAAGCCATTTTGCATTTTCCTTATTACGCCAAAAATGCAGAGATGGTGGAAAACTCTATCGGTCGATCAGCACTCATCGCTTTCGGTGTTGCGGTTGCAGTAGGTTTGATTTCAGCTATTTATTTTATCAAAAGAGGCAAAGCACAAAGCGAAAGTCACTTTGTGCGTGGTTCTCGGCTTGAATCACCGGATGCTGTAAAAAAGAGAATCATTAAAGACAAGGTGAATTCTGATATCACGATTGATGGGTTTCCTCTCATTGCTGGTAGTGAAGTTCAGCATCTTTTGATTCACGGTACGGTAGGTACTGGTAAAAGCCAATTGATTAAGAAAGTACTAGACGCTTTGCGTAAGCGCGGAGATAGAGTAATTGTGTATGACAAAGGTTGCTCATTTATTCCACACTACTATCAACAAGATGTTGATGTCATTCTAAACCCATTTGATTCGCGTTGTCCTAACTGGGACATGTGGCAAGAGGCGCCTAGAGATTCTGACTTTGAAAATATGGCTGAGAGTTTGATCCCAATGCATGGGGAGTCGGATCCATTTTGGGTCAATGCTGCAAGAACAGTATTCTCAAGTGTCGCCTCAACCATGAGACATGATGAGGATCGATCGCTTGATAAATTGTTAAAGCTCTTGCTGACTGCTGAGTTTTCTTCACTAGAAAACTATGTAGCAGGAACGCCCGCAGCAACATTGGTTAGCAGTAAAATTGAAAAAACGGCCATTTCGATTCGCTCAGTCATAACTACTTATCTTAAATCCTTGTCAGCGTTGACAGGATTGGCTTCCGCTCCGAAAGCGCCATTTTCAATCCGAGATTATATTTTGGATGAACATCGTAAAGGATGGTTGTTCATTTCATCTAATGGTGAGCAACACAAAGCCCTAAAGCCATTGATCTCAATGTGGCTGGCCATGGCTTCACTTACCCTGTTAAGTCTATCACCAGATAGAAACCGCCGGATTTGGTTTATATGTGATGAATTACCAAGCCTACATAAGCTCCCCTTGCTTGGTGAAACCATTGCAGAAGTACGTAAGTTTGGCGGATGTTTTCTTTTAGGCATGCAAAGCTTTGCCCAATTAACGAAAGTATACGGACAAAGCGGTGCCAAAGAGTTATTTGATTTGTTAAACACGCGCTTTTTCTTTCGCAGTCCAAGCAGTGATATGGCGCGTCTAGTTGCGAGTGAATTGGGGGAAGAAGAAATTGAGGAATCACGTGAAAATTATTCGTATGGCGCTAATAGTATTCGTGACGGGATTTCTCTCGGTAATCAACGCATTACCCGTCCTATAGTCGCCTATCCTGAAATTCTTGAATTAAAAGACTTAACCTGCTTTCTGCGTTTGCCGGGTGATTACCCCGTGACTAAATTATCAATTGAGCTAGCCTCTCGCAGGGCGGTTACAAATGGATTTATTGAACGACAAATAACACTGCCAAATCCTCACGTCCCTTTAACAAGTGAGGGTTCTTTGTTGCCAATAGATGAAGAGCAAACACCAAGACATGCGAAAAAAGAGCATCTTATTGATTATTTAGATTGAGGCAAACATGTTAAGCATACAACCCCTGAAATCCGCACAAGGTGCCGTCGATTATTATTTGAGAGCTTTTAATTATTATCAAGGCGATGCAATGGCAACTGCTTGGATCGGTTCTGCGAAAAAGTATATTCCATCACTTGGCGATAATGTGGATGAAACCTCGATGTTGCCATTATTAGAGGGGCATTTACCCGATGGGTCAAAATTACAAAATAACCGTGGAGAACATCGACCAGGGTTTGACATGACCTTTTCAGCACCCAAAAGTGTGTCTATTCTGGTGGGGCTTGATGCGGATCCTGAATTGGTGCATTTTCATGATAAAGCAGTCAAATTTGCCTTATCAAAAATTGAGTCTGAATTTGCAGAAGTGCGTTATGTCAAAAATGGCGACATTCATTTTGAGAAAACGGGTAATTTATTGAGTGCGACCTTCAGACAGCCAAGCTCACGTGCGAATGATCCTGCATTACATACCCACTGTGTCACCTTAAATCTTACGTTTTATCAAGGAAAGGCCAAGTCGCTCGCCACCGATGCGAAACGTATACATGGCGTTGTGGAGCAGATCCAAAATAATGCCCATTACTGCGGCTTATTATATCGACATCACTTAGCCAATCAGTTAAAAGATGCAGGTTATTCATTGAGATTAACCGGCGATGGTCTATTTGAAATCGACGGTATATCCGATGAAGTGTTACGACATTTCTCGCAACGTCGAGAAAGTATTGAGCAATTGATGGAAGATAAAGGTTGGACAGGTGCTAAATCGGCATCAACTGCAACACTGTTAACGCGCGATGCTAAAGAAGAGCATGATATCAATACCCTCAAGCAAGACTGGCAGGAACGTGCGAATAGTCTAGGTTTTGATGCTAATGCGTTTGTAAAAAATCGCACACAAGCTGAACCTAACACGCTTTATTCATCCATCAAAGAAAAAATCAAACAGATGTTATCTGGCAATCAAAAAGAATTAACAGAGGAAGAGATAGCTGCGGCTTGTGTATTCGTTGCTATTGAAACGTTAAGTCAACGTACTTCTGTTTTCACTCATAGGGCATTAAAAGCCGAGGCATTAAAGCACAGCCTGACGGTTGAAACGGCTGTTTCTGAATTAGTCATCGTTAATGCGATTTCAAGTCAAATAAAACAACAAAATCTTTATGTGGCGCATTGTGCACGCGAAAACCAAACATTTTTAACCACCCCTTGGTTATTAACGTTGGAAGCAGAAAGCTTGGCTCGAATTGAATATAACAAAGACGGCGTCACAGCCATTGCGAACAAAGGTGAAATTAAAGCCTTACAAGACAAAATTGATCAGCATAACGAACATCCACTAACGGCCTCACAAAAGGCCGCAATGCTTGCCATCTTGACTACCAAAGACAGATATCTTGCGGTGCAAGGCTATGCGGGGGTTGCTAAAACCACAATGCTCAAAGAAGCGAAAGTTCTTATTGAAGAAAAAGGTTATGTACTGCGGGGCATCACCATTGCAAGTTCAGCCGCGGAAGAACTACAAACCAAGGCTGGCATTCGTGCGGATGTATTTCCTGTGGTGCATCAAGAGTTAAAGCAAGCAAGAAAAAGTGCGCTTGCAAAGACGATTTTTATCGTTGATGAAGCCTCCATGCTGTCATCTCCACAAGGACATGAGCTTATCAAGCGTATTGAACAGACCAACGCAAGATTGATTTTAGTGGGTGATAAAGCTCAACTTCCAACCGTGAATAATGGCCGACTCTTTGGTCTGACTCAAGATTATGGAGTCGAGACGGTGGTGATGGATGAAATTGTTCGTCAAAAAAATCCAGAAGCAAAGAAATCAGTTATCCACGCCACCAAAGGTGAAGTGCGTGAAGCAATTGATTATTTAAGCCACGTTGAGGAACTTGAATCGTATGACTCCCGAGTTCAATGGATAGCAAACACATGGCTGGCTAAAGATGCAGAAGCACGTCGCAACACCCTATTGTTTGCTCCTACTCATGTCAATCGTCATGATATTACTCAGTTGATTCGTCATGGTTTAGAAAAAGAAGGCAGCCTAACGGGAGAAGCATTTACTCAAACCACATTAAAAGCAAAAGGCATTGAGGCAGTGCAACAGCGTTTTGTTGCTTATTATCAAAAAGGCGATGTGATTCGTTTTAACCAGGATTTTAGACAAAGCCACATAACGCGCGGTTATTATACGGTCGGCGATATCACTAAAAACAATCACAAAGACAACGTACTGCCATTGCTTGATGTATCAGGCAAGAAGCATCTTTTTGTATTGAAGCATTTACCGCAATACAAAACCACAACCTCCGCTTTTGAACGCGTCATTGAAGTCTACCAACCAAAACGGCTAGATTTTAAAGTGGGTGATCAATTGATGTGGACAAGAAATTTCAAAGCGGAAAATATTCGTAATGGTCAGCGAGCCACGCTGACCGCGACTCAAAATGATGAACTGGTTTTTACGTTAGAGGATGGCGCGAAGCTACACCTCGCCAAAGATAATCCTGCCTTAAAACACCTTGATTATGGTTACGTGCTCACCAATTACAAAGTGCAGGGCAAGGATGCTGCGCATGCCATCGGACTAATGGATTCTCACCATCGCTATAGTGCAACCTTAAAGAATTTTTACGTGCAAATATCACGTGCAGTAAAAAGCATGACGCTGGTAACTGATGATAAAGAACAACTTATCCATGCCATTGAACGAAATAATGACGAAAAGCTTGCCGCATTGGATAAATTCTCAAGTCAGCAATTGAAGGCGCATGATGAGCGGTTCAAACATCAAATCAAACTATCGCTTCAACCTGTGATTGATAAAAAGCTTGAGTTTGAGACCAGAACAACCGCTACGCAAGTGCGAGAATTAAATTTCACCAAATTAAGACCACAACCACAGCTTGTAAAAGAATTAGAACGTTAAGGAGCTCATCATGCCAAGATTGACCATTTCATTATCCCAACCGATGCATAACCATTTATCTGCCTTGGCGGCGCAACAAGAGAATGCTTCTTTATCTCAAGTCGTTAATCAGTTGTTACAATTGGGGATCAGAATTCTTAATGATGGCGAGTCCATCGTTGCTACGCCAGTTGAACAACATTGCCAACAATTGATTATTCAGATGAATGCCTTAATCAAAAATTTGTCAGTGGAGATCTTGAAGTTTGATCAGAATGATTTTGAGCAATTGCGACAGGCAACACTGGCTAAATATAATGAACTTAAACCCCAGTTATGAGTTTTGATAAGCAATTGTTGGTGAATGAGTGATGAAGATGTGGTGCAGCAACACCTAAACAAACATATAAATCAACAAATTATCATTTACCACATCCTTCATCACTGCTTCACCATGGGTTTTTAATGATTTTTCTTGTTTTTATATAAATTAGCTAGGTTAATCAACAGGTTAATGTCATGTGTTTTGATGACGAAAGGTGTGCTACTGCTCTGTTATTGATTGATATTTACACATTTATTTTTGTTGGTATTTGACTGTATTTTGTGGGTTCTTTATAAAGCGCGTTCAGGTTTTGGTTGCGCGTATGTGACATGTGACTTTATTGATAGGTTGTTTTTTTCAGCGTAAGAACGGCATTATGTGCGGAAGTTGGCAGTATTTCTACCGCCAATTTTGATTTAGTGATAAGAAAATATATGCGCTGCTCCATCAACGTCTATTGAATAATAATCGTTAATGAAAAGGTCGCGACGAAACGCCTCATAGTCAATATAGTATTTTAAATTTCCCGGTATATCATGGCCGTAGCATTCATCAAAAAGATAAGTTGCGAAATCTAATTCGCTCTCATGTTCCCCATGATAATTATCCTCAAGAGCTCGCTGAGCGCTTTCAATATCGCCAAGGTAGTTGACCAGCTCGGCTCCTAAATCTCCGTGCTCCTGGATGAATAGCGCCATTTCATGAACACTTGAAATGCTATCGTACTCATCTATGCGAAATGAGCCAAAATTTTCAAAATCGTGGATCGCATATTCCTCTGCATGGGGTATGCTGCTATTCGATAGCATGGCTTGAATTTCATCAAGAATAAGATCTTCGTCATCTGTTGCCTCACACCAACAGCCATGAAGAACGCCGTTGTTGTATGAGGCTAAGCAGGCAACATAAATTTTGGGATTTAAAAAGTGATTGCTAGATGAACAAGGGTTTGATACATTGCATTGAGTCATTTTCACTATTCCTATTAGTGTTGATGATTAGTGATATTAGGCTGTTGACGCAACTTAATATCACGACTTAACTACCCTTTAATATTAACAGTAACTGTATGATTTTTCAATAAAAATATAGTTTTTGCCGTTGTTTTTTAACAAAAAATTACTAAAATAAAGTTGATATTAATGGCAGTTTCAAGCTGCTTTTGATTCTTGATCCCATCGCTTTCAATGCTAGAATATGAGCATAGCGAATTCATTTTTAAGTCTGGATAAATACATCGGAAGGTCGTTCCTGCTTCGTCATCTATCTCCCATTCGCATAAAGATTGATTTAACGGAGTCAATTTACAATGCAAGGTGGAACGCAGGAGCCTGCGACGAGTAGACCTTGCATTGTAAATTGATGGAGTTAATATCAGTCGCGAATGGGGATAGTTGATGAAGCAGTCATCTGAATAATCATCTTGACGTATTTATTAGGGGTTTAATTGATATAAGCCCCCAGTAATTTAATCAACGTGTTGTGCATGATTTTTGATGGATTCATATGGGTTTTTTATTTTGAGCAGTTCATCAACCCCTCCATAATGAGCAACATCTATTCTATCAGCCTGTTGGGCAACAAAATCGCCAGTGATCGCTGGAATTTTGAATGGGAAAAATGCAGGGTTATTTAATAACACACCTAATGATTTGGTGTTATCGGGAAGGGCATGAAGAGCAGACTCAAACATTAATACAGTTAAATTTGGATCAAGAAAGGATAAAGGCTCATTTTTTTCATAACAACCACGTATCTCTGAATCTTTTAATAGTCCCCAATAAAAAAATGAACGAACAGCAAACTGCACATTTCTACTAACAGTTTGCCTGTCCCCATATCTTTCAATCAGGCGTGCAATAATCTGCTTCATGGTTACCTTCTCTTGTAACGCAAATAGACGTCCAGTATGTTGTGCTACATTATGCCAAAACGGATATGCAGATGAGAGCATTGCCCAATGAGCTGCTTTTGCTTGCTCCCCATCTTTTTCAATATATTCAAGTAATGAGTCTCGTAGATGAATTAATTCTGTATGAGGTGTAATCCAGGTATTTACCAATATGCCCACAGCGAATGAACGTGCTTCCGTACTACGCATATTTTCGGTACCGCTACCCATACGATTTTCTAAATAATCGTGTAGCTCTTGACGTATATTTTTATGACTCATCCCAGAAAGCAGTAAAGTGCCCGCTTTCTGCATCCACTCGTAACGAATAGCCTGCTTTATTCCGATGACATCATGACGTGTGCTCATTAATGCTTTCTCCTTTCAAATTTTACAAGAGGCACAATAACTTCCTCAATCGCGATTCCTCCATGCCCAACGATCGAATCGCCAGGATTTACAAATGCATCACAACCAGCGGCTACAAGAGGGAAATATCCTGAAGGCAGACCTACTGGTTTCCATTCATGGGCAAATGTAAAATTTGATGCGACTTGAGAGCGAAGTTCTGGTGTTGGGTAGACCCGAACTCTTTCACCGCGTGTCTCTGCAATGACGCCCTCAGATGGCCGGCCTTTACCCTCACATTCGATGTTACCATGATCAGCTGTCAACCAAACGGCATAACCATGGTCAAGTAAATACTCAATAAGCGACCCAAGAAAACCACCTTTGCACCATTGTTTTATTTGGTTATGCATACCAGATGAACCTAATTGCATACCATGCATTATCTTGTCTACCTTATCTACAACTAACCCTACTACCTTGGTTTTTCCAGTATGGATTGTTGAATCAAGCACTCTAGAAATATCACCATCGCCAAGACCTCGTTGATAAGCGATATCTAATCGGGATAGTCCTTGACTTTCCCAGAACTGTTTCCAAAGTTTCTCTTCATTATTGGTCGAGTTAATGGATGATGGGAAATACAAGGGAGGCTTTCCGGAAAAAATAGATTGTCTTGATACGCAGGTCAGCGTCGGAATCCAAGCAAAGATAGCAGACTCACGCATGAGTAGATTGCTGTTGTGTTGTTGAAGATATTGGCGAACAGTGACCCACTGATCCAGGGCAAGTCCATCCACCACGATTAATGCAATACGATTGTTGTCCGTATCTTCCATATCTCTCGCCAATCGGCGAGGAACATGGTGCAGCATCGCAGGATTGGCAGGCGGAAGATTGATTAGGCTAGTGTAATGATCATTTAACCACGTCGCAAAAGTAGTGTTTAATACATTGCCAACATCTTTGAATTTAAGTTGATGGGAGTGGTTACTTCCATTTTCACAATGGATTAGCGCAGAGAGCTCTGCCCATTTCAACGCAAAGGTGATCCAATCGGAATATCGCGAATCATTTGTAGGCAAATCTTGTTCGACAAGTTTAAACAAGCGAGAAATGCGTTCGTCATCATTTTTATTCGCACAGATGATTCCACATTGTATCCAGGAGATTGCATCTACATCAAAATTAGATAGAGATACTGGTGCAAGCTTACCTTCAACAAACAGCGTGTCAATGTAGACTTTGATGTCTTGGTGATCAAAAGGAAGAAGCACCGGGCCTGGAAATTTTAGACCGTACTCAGGCGAACTTTCTTTGATTTGCTTTGTTTTGTTCAGCCGATTCAGGAAGACAGGCCAACGCTCTTGCAAAAATGTGAAGAACGCATCAACATCTGGAACAATCATGTCTAATGGCCATGCATGAAATCCATCATATTTTTTGAGTACCTGCACAAGTCGATCAGTTAGTATAAGAGGAATTTGAATTTTTCCATAATGTAAACGAAGCAATGATCGTAGCAATTCCACCTCATTGGAAATCAATTCTGCCGCGATGCCGAACACATGGCGAAGAATGAAATCTTTAGTGGCATTATCGCCTATACGATCAGGAAGAAATTTGTTTTGTGCATCAAATAAAGCATCAAGGAGGCTTCTGTCTAGTTTCTCAATAATTGGATAGCTCAGGTCTGGAAATAGATCACCAAGATTAAAAGAGAGCTTTCTTCCAGTCTGTAGTAAATCATAAGGTAGGGTCTCTAGTTCTATATCATGCAGGCGGAGGACAACTACCAGATCAGTATGTTCTCCCTTATCCCAGATTGAGCGATATTTCGATTCATAGGCGTACCTAAATTCAACTGGGTCGTTGAATGAAATCAGATCAAATCCGCGGTTTCGTAATTCCAGTATAAGTTTTTCTTCAGTCAATAAACTGTCTGGATCAGCGACCAAGGTCAATTTGTTAACATTGGGCACAAAGTCATTCAGGATGGTGTCTCGCCAACTAGTCATTGAGAATTCTCTTTAATAATGCGCATCAGCAACAATGGTCGGATTTCTGGCATAATCTGTTGTGCTGATTTTAGTTCATTGCGCCATTCGGATTCATTGATATTACATTTCTCCAGACGATATTGACGAACCTCTGGTAGACCAATGCGTTCAATGGCTTTGCGCCTTGAATTGAAGGCGACTGATCCGCGTTCTTCCTCCCTCGCAATAGATGCTATATGTGCTTCCTGCATTGTTTCGAATAATGCTTGTCCAGCCTGTTCGGCTGATTCTTGCAATTGTTCATAGGCTAATGTGGACTTATCAAAATCAAGAGCATCCAACACCAGCGGTTCCGTTGTTTGAATTGCATCCCAGATATGTCGCGCTGTAGGTAGAAATAATTTGCCTTCCTCACTAAGAAATACACTTAAATAGCTGCGTCTGGCCATGGGAATACGCAGAGTTTGATTTTTCAAGTGTGTACCAACCAGGAGACGAATTTCAAAGAGTCCCCATAGCCCGGTAATGTTGGATGGAAGTTCGCTTAATGAAACACAAGGCAGTGGCTGACCCGAAACTACCTGTGGTAAATTCATTGTCAGGCCTCGAACACGATTGTTTTCAAGATTCAGTAATGTAGTATCGACCAGGCTAGCTGTATCACGTGAATTGAACACACATTTGTGTTGCTCTTGCCCATCTGGCCAAGTCAACTCCCACCATGCTCGCTTACGAACAGCTGAACCACCGTGAGAGTTAATGTAAGTGGTCGTCATGCGCTCGACCCAATGAGGCAGTGGATGAGAGCGCAAACGTTCAGCGGTTTGGATGTCCGGATCTTCTGAAATGCTATAAATTGTAGAAGACTCTCGTACTTGCTGGATTTCATTTCGAATCCGCGACATAGTCGTATCAATGGATGCTTCGATATTACCTGAATTAAGAATAGCTGATACAAACACATCCTCAAAAATCTCACCTGCTTGGGCAGAATCGAGAACATCGCCCGTCTTGTCGATGCCAAATTCATCAAAAATAATTGAGAGTTTTTGTTCTAGTACTTCACGGACACGAAATTCAACAGAGTCCTCAAAAACAAAATTGAGCGCATGGACCGTCTTGGGTTGGCCGATACGGTCAACACGACCAATACGTTGTTCTAGCCTCATAGGGTTCCATGGGATATCGTAATTGATAATGATATGGCTGAACTGGAGATTTAGTCCTTCACCACCCGCATCGGTAGAAACCAGAACCCTGGCAGATCTGCGAAATGTATCCTGCGCCTGTTTACGTTCATCCATATCCATAGAACCATTTAAGGTGACTACAGAAATTGCCCGAGCCTCTAAAAACTCTTTCAACATTTGCTGAGTAGGGACAAATTCGGTGAAAATCAGTACCTTTAAATCTGGCTCATTTTCTTCAGCCTGCAATCTGTAAATCCACTCAATTAATGTCTCAGCTTTTGCATCTGGACTTGCTTGTTCGCATTGGCGAGCAGCATCCAGTAGGACCATTACATGGCTGACTTCATTTTGCAGCGCTGATAAACGAGATTTGAGGAGATCATCTAATAACTCTTGCCCATCCATGTCGTAGATTTCATCTAAGTCATCTGTAATTTCCGTATTATTCTCAATTTCAGATAGATGGAGATTAGCCTGATGTTCTCCTTCTTTAAGCACTTCGAGCCGACGTTCCAGTGTGGTACGAATTGCCCGTGTACTTGAGACAACCAGTCGTTGCATTAGGATCATTAAAAACCCGATATGGCGTTTTTTCTCGCGCAAAGCCTGGTTGTAGCCTTCACGCACATAGTCAGTAACCGCTTCATACAAAAGTTGTTGAAGGTGATGTCTGGATTCCCACTTGACTGGAACCATTTGTGTGCGTCGTGGTTTGAACAGAGGTTTGCCATCAGCATCAATAGCTTTACGCTTCTCAGTACGAATGATGTAAGGAGCTACCCGATCGCGGGAGACGCTTTCAATGTCAGGAAAAGCATTGTCATCTAGAAGTTTCATCAGGCGATGAAAAGCATCTGTTTTGCCCTGATGAGGCGTGGCAGAAAGGAGTAAAAGGTAGGGTGCTGCTTCCGCTAGTCCATGTCCCAGCTTATAACGAGCAACTTGGTCCGTGCTGCCGCCAAGGCGATGAGACTCATCTACAATGACAAGATCCCAGCCTGCAGTTATCAAGTCTTCAAAACGGTTGCGATTGTATTCAGCTACCCGCTCTATTGTCCAGCCTCGTCGTTTATCCATGGGTTTGACTGAATCCAGTGAGACAATGACTTGGTCGAACATCGACCATGCAGAATCCTGATGATCTGATACTGGGGATAAACGCTGTAATGTGCTGATGTCATCCCCAAGTACGAGTTGGAATTGCTCATTGAAATGAGTCTGCATTTCCGCAACCCATTGGGTTGCTAACCCTTTAGGGGCCACTACCAATGTTCGACGAACAAGGCCACGTAGCTTGAGTTCACGCATAATAAGGCCTGCCTCAATGGTTTTGCCGAGGCCAACTTCATCTGCCAATAGGTAGCGCACACGATCGCCAGAAATGGCGCGTGATAAGGCGTGAATTTGGTGTGGGAGAGGGATTACGTTGGATTCCATAGGAGCCAGTAGCACATGCCCCTCGGACGTACTAGTGGAGCATTCCAGCACTTCAGCGACCTTAGCTGCAGCAGCGACATAGGAAATGCGCAAGGCCTCCATTTCAGGTTGGATAAGAGCATTGAGTGGTCGCAAGGTAGAACTTGGAACACGGATTATCGCGTCTTGATTTGGCAACCATATACGACAGACTGTTTGTCCCCAGAGGGTTTGTTCCTCGATGATTTTGCAGGGACAGTTGTGAGTGATGCTGTATCTCCATTGTTCAGTCACTAAGCATCCCCATTTCTTTCAAAAACCTGGATGGTTGTTTGGCCCATCCAAAATATTGGCGTGCATAACTCAAAGACAGATTCTTTGATGATCTTGTAATTGCTACAAAACAGCTTCTTCTTTCTTCTTGAATTGTCTTGTCGCCATTCTGGATTGCGAAATATGTTGGGAATTGCTCCTCTGCTAAACCAATAATAAATACATTATCAAACTCCATACCTTTTGCTGTATGTACTGTTTGGAGTCTGACACAGTCCTTAGTAAGAGACTTTGATTTTGGTGTTAAGTCCAATACTTGTAAAAACAAGTGAAGACTTACCGCGTCTCCATGTTCGCGGCAAACATCAGTGAAAATACGATTCCAATTATCTTTATCCTGACTGTAATCCGGGTAAATATCGTCGGCGTAATTTTGATTGTTTAAAGTATCGAAAAATTTAAACGCAAGTTCGACAAATAATAGATAATTCATAGAATCACAAAGTGTTTTCAGCCCTATTTCACAAAAGGGATGCAATACTTCATTGTCAGATGCCAGAATGAAAAATACTCGAAGAGTTGTTAGTTCACCAACATTCGCTTTGGTAACAATATCCTCTGCAGACAATGTAACTCCACTAATAAGTGTAATCACTGAACAAAGTTTGTTAAGAATACTTCTAGAGTCTGGTGAGTTTGCAAGTTTTAAAGAATAATATATAGCTAGTGCAAGTGAGCTAGTAAAGTCTTGATGTCTGCTAACAAGTTCAGCTTTTATGCCATGAGCAATCATATTCGACTGTACTTGGATCAAAAGTTTATTACTTCTGGCAATGATTAGGCATGTTTCACGCCGATTTTTTGGGATAGTTTCCACCGCTGTGATCAAACCCTCAATTTCCGCATCAAAATTTTCAAAACTATCAAACTTTACTGCACCTTTCTCAGGACTGTACGAAATACTAGTTTCTTTTGCCTCTATACGATTAGAGTTGTGGCTAATTAATTGATTGGCAATTTCAACTACCTCTTGTGGACAGCGATAATTTTCGGGGAGTTGAATGATTTTTGGTTGATAATCAGCTTTAAGCTCTTCTATTCTTTTAGGATCCGCACCATTCCACTGGAAAATCACCTGATCATCATCGGCAACTACGAATATGTTTGCTGTTTGTGTGTCAGCTATTAGCTTAAGTAGTTTATATTGTGCGAGATTAGTATCTTGAAATTCATCAACACACACATGCTGATAAACTGTTCTTACCTGTCTTCCAATTCGAGGTATTGTTTCGAGTAATTTTCTAGATAAATACAACATCGCTCCAAAGTCCAGCTGATTGTCTTTAATCAATTCCTTCAAATATTCGTCAAATATGGTTTGTAAAATGCGACAATGTTCTTGTTGATCTGGTTTGAAATAACCTGACAACTCCTCAGGGCTAATACCATGGGTGAGCATACTATCAATTTTTTTAAGAGAATCCTCTGGATCCTCAATCTCGATTACATTATTGTCTTTTAATTGCTTAAGAATTGCGATTCTATCTTTATCATCTGTTATTACAGAAAAATCAGGACGCAAACCGAGGTGACTACCATGTTGACGCAAAAGATCGGCGCAAAATGCGTGAAATGTTCGCAACTTCACTCTGTGATTATTTTCCCCAAGCAACTCCCTAATACGATTTTGCATTTCATTTGCCGCCTTGACGGTAAAAGTTAGCCCGAGAATTCGATAGTTCTCTTCGGTGCTATTTTTAATTAAATTAGCAATACGCAATGTGAGCACAGCTGTCTTTCCTGATCCAGGGCCTGCCAAAACCAACAATGGGCCATTCAACCAATCTATAGCTTGACGTTGATTTGTATTTAACATATCAATTGAGAGGTTCATTAATCAGATCCCATTAGGTTGATAATCTTATTTAAAATCCCTTTTAAATCTTTTGGTACCCCATCCTTACCTTTTCCCCTCATTATGAGAATTGATTCTAAAGCCGCGGCTGGTTTTGAGAAACCTCTTTTATCCTTAATGATTTTGTAAACTTGCTCCCAATATGCTTCTGTATCTACTAATTCTGTAAGTGCCGCAGCTTTATTAGGGCCAACGCCATTTAGATAAGGTTGACCATATCCATTACAGCAAAGAAGAACATCTATATTTGAATATGGTAGTTTTGAAACAAAATCTAATTCGGTTTTTTCATCTAGCAGTTCTGTTGCTGCATTTATATAGTTTTGTCCACCTTGATCATTATCAGCAACTAAATGCCATTTAATTCCTAGTGCATCAGCAACTTTAATGAAAATTCCAGGGCCACCTGCTTGGCTACACTCAACAATTCGAATTCCGTTTTTATATAGCTTAATATCCAATAAGTCCGCACATTCAGCAAAGACTGAAACATCCGTTTCACCTTCAACTAATAACCAACATCTCGCGAAGAGTAATTCGCCTCGATTTCGGCGAACCTGATGATTAAACTTACGAAGTTCTTCATCTGTGAGTAGATTATCAGGGATTGATTTGCATTCTGTTGATATTGCTGTTCTATGTATACGTCGTAGATTTTTTACAGGAACTTCCGATAAAATATCACCAGAATGAGTCGCAATAATTTTTTGACCTGGAAGATCTTTCAGCAGATGCCAAATCGAACGAGTAGCATTGGGGTGCAAATGTGCTTCAGGTTCTTCAATGGCAATAATAGGCTCGGCAAATTTGTCTATCTCAGCTTTTAGCCGTGTCTTTAGATAAGCACTAAACAATAACAATACCGAAAGACTCTGAGTGCCTTCTCCATGGTTTCGAATTGGGATCTTTGCTTTAGAACCTGACAATAGATTTACTTCAGCATAACGAAGGGATTTATACACATCAGACTGTCCGGGATCCACAGATACAGGATAAGCGCTACCCACTGATACGAGCTCTGAAATTCGTTGTATTTCTTCTGTTACATCTTTAAAACTCAAATGTGCATCAACAATTTTCTGATTCACATTCAGTAACTCGTCTTCTAATTTTTTTCTGGTATCGTTATTAATATCCTTATTTTTTAAAAATGAAGACCAGTACGTTGATAATCCATAGAATTCATCTTTTGCCGAACGCAATGCACTTTGAAAGAAAAAGGGTCGTAATTGACGTAATTTTTTTATCGATCCTTGATTTCCTACCATTTCACGATCAGCGTCATCCAAAAAACACCAGTTTTGTGTTGGCTCAGCATTATCCGGGTTATATTTAGCTGTTAGTTGTAACTTAATTGCCGCATACTCAGCACCTATAATCAAATCATCTAGTGCTTGCGTAATATGACTTGGCCACGGGTACTCTTCTGATTCTAAAAAAATAAATGTAAGAGTGATTGGGTTACATGTAGTTAAACTATTATACTTTTCATTGCGATAAAAATCGTACTCAGAAAAATTACATATCTTGCCAGATTTTATTGTATTCAATCCAAAGCGCAATGCCTCTAGGACACTAGTTTTTCCGCTATTATTTTCTCCAATAAATACAGTAACATCTCGATCTAAATCAACTTCAAGTGATTCAATACCGCGAAAATTTTCAATTTTAATTTTGCTCAAACGCATTTTTAAACAGCCCCCATTCTTGTTATTGCTTGGTCGTACCACATGAGTAGCTTCGGATCTTCTTCAAGAACATTATTTGGGATTTTTTCGGCGACAGTCACAATTGTGTTGTAGTCACGTTCCTGCCACGCTTTTTTGAATCCAGTGCGAACAGCCTCTAGACGAAAAACTTTAAGCTTTTTCTTTGCTTGCTTATACTCTACAAACTCTTTAAGTAACGCTTTTTCTCGCAATTTCTCTAAATCTCCTGCCTTATTGGGATCTGGTAAGTACCATCGATCTTGTGCTTTAGCTCTTAATATCGGATCATCTTTCAATAAGTTGCGTAAGTCTTTCCAATTTGTAGAAAGATAAGCGTGAATCTGTTCCGGAACATCTACCTTACCGTCATAGCATAAGAAATTTTGATTCAATAACTCGCGAAGGTCGAGTTTAGATTCATTCTTACTCCACCCACCTAACTGTTGCATAAACTGTGGATTAATATCTGAAAAGGTCTGTGGTTTTAATTTAATTAATTGCCGTATCCACTGAATTGCTGAGGCTTCATCGTAGACAAAAATCGATAGCTGAGTTGCTTCCCCTGAGCTTATTTTTTTTTGGTCATATTCAGCCGCTTGATCTGGCAAAAAATACATGCCATCACGTTCGATAAAATGTTGAGCTAGTGCAAATTGAAACTCTTGACTTGAAATGGGAATCGTATACCCCTTACGGACATGATAAGCCACCATTTGGTCAAAAAGGATACGGGGATCTCGCTCAGGAATAAATTGTATTAGACCTTTGTGGCGTTTGATAACCGGAAGATATTTTAAATGAGTACGAACGAAATCTAAAATACCTTCTCCCGTTTGAGCTTCTTGCTTAAATCGTTCTTCAAAACCATCGTTGGGTTTATATGCAGAGATAACAAGGTCTTGCTTGACAGCAGTCGGGGTTGTGACGGCTTTAAAACTTCCCAGTTTCTTATCTAACATAGATACATTTGCGACTATAAACCCAGCTTCTGCAAGTGCAGTTTGAATACTATTCCAGACAGCTGCTTTTGTATTTGAAAACTCAACTGTCATCCATTTACCTGGCTTAAGTAATCTATAGGCTTCTTTAAAACATAAAGTCATTAATTGCCTATATTCATTTATGCCCTTTTTCTGAATACTATTTTCAATAGCTTCTTCAATAATATTCGTTTTAGGACCAAGCCATACCTCCCAAAGAAAATTTAACTCTGAATAATTAATATTTGATCCAAAGGGAGGATCGATAAAGAGATAATCAAAAGAGGAATCTGGAGCACTTAATAAAGTCGACGATTGAGTGGTGATAATATTTTTTGATTCACCTAAATTAGCCATGACCCTTGCGAGTTTAGGTAAACGCTCTTTCATCATTTTTATAACAGAACTTTCTACAGAAAAAGATGGTAAATAAAGTGTTCCTAGCACCCCAGCATTTACTGCTCCACCACCGCCACCAAAATAATTACCCGTTCCTAACTTCGATAATCTAGAAAGATTTCTATTTGCGGCATTAATCCAAAAGAGCAATGTTGAACCAATATTCGATGTTAAGTCAATATATGAACGTATATATGAAATAATGGCGAGATTTCTACGAGTAAAAAACATATGTGCATGAGTAACTCCATGAGATGCTATTGGTTGTCTTGTATTAAAACCATCCGGCAATAAATCAGAAGGAACGTTTGTATTAAATTTTATCCCCTTGATTCGTTCATACAATTTAATATCATGCTCGTCAGCTTTCTTAAAAAACCGTTTTGTCCCAACGGAATAATTTATTAATGTTTGTACTTGCTTGGCCACTTTAACTGTTTTCTTTATAACGTCATCGTACTCTGTGACCCATGCTCTATCCATCTTTTTTTTACTTAACTCTGCACCACATTGCGAGCATGAGAATATATCGTTCACACATCTTTGTATTTCATCAACCGATTCATTCCAGAGATTGATTTCTTTAGAACATTCAGGACAGATAAATACATCAGACCATACAATGTAATTGATCTTACCTTTCGTTTTACCATCAACATGCAGAGTATCGTACATCCATCCATACTCTTTCTCGACTTGTTCAAGTATATGTGTCGCTTTCTTTTCAAACGCCATCACATCTATACGCCGATTGTAATTGTATGCAATAAATGTAGCCGCCGGAGAGAGGTCAGACAGTATCGCTCGACGCTCACCCAATCGAGAGAATGACGTCCATACTTTCGTTCCATCTTCTCCAATTTCTTCTTGTAAAATGGCACCATCAGCTTTAACTTGATAACCGAGAGACAATACTTCTTCGCGGTTCCCACACATCTGTGCAGCCACGCCAGTCATACCAGTTCCACAAAATCCATCTAATATGATGTCCCCTGGCTGTGTGTAATGCAGAAGATATCGCATAATAGCTTTATGCGGTACTTTGGTATGATAAGAATGGGCATTGTAAATTGGGTCGTTTTTTCCTTCGCTTACGTCAGCTGCGAAAGGCTCTCGATGATAGTTGTGACCTTCAAATTGCTTCGGCTTATGTTCCCACTCAGCAATAAATTCTGTAATCCACGGGTTCGGGCAAACGGTGTAGTAAGGTGGATCGCTCAGGTTCAAAATATCCTCGTCACTACCGATAGGAAATCCACCAATCTTGCAAAATTCAGAGTCTTGTAGTTTCTCACGTAATACATTGGTAAAGTATGCTCGACGATCTGCATCATTAGCGAAGGTTATTCCTAGACATGTTACAGGGTTAATGTTGTTCATTATGGACTGGTCTGTACACAGGTTCATATCATCTTGCTGATTCATTTGCTATCCTTTCTTACATGTCAGCGTTAAGCAGTGCACGCTCTTAATTTGTTGTTCATTAATCCTAAAGTCTATCCATTCACATCTCTTTAAGCGGGCTTTCAATTCGCCCATAATCATAATGACTCCATCACAATCCGTACTTTATCAGGAACCTTGCCTTTCGTAATTTGATCAATATATGCTTCAAAACGTTTTTTCATTTCTGAAGGAGTCGCCGGGCCGTCGGTAACCTGTAGTGCTTTTTCAATCTCATGCACATTTATTGTAACTTTTACTAAACCCAAGAGTCCTTCTTTTAAGGCGTGTACGAAATTGTTATCCATTGGCATAGGAAGTTCACGTGAGTAAATGAAGGTATTTAGTGATTCGCGATCTTCTATTTTTAATAGCCCCATATTTTCTTGAGTGATTGGGTCTTCCAAATTGTTGAGTATAGTAGAAGTCCAGCTAGTAACCATGGAGTCTAGCTGCGTATCTATTTGACCAAGCATTTGTGACGCAGTGGTTGAACTGGTTTCGACAGACGGTCGGAAGTCACAGTGCGGGCAAATTGGTGATCTATCGAGGTTTTGCTCAGTCAAAGCAAAGCAACTTTTCAATCCCGCCAGACGATTTTGGAGCTCAGTAAGTTGCTGTCGTGGCATCAAATCGATACTGTTAACTAATTTGAGAAGATTTTGAAGCCTGGGGTCATTAAGGAGGACTTTTTTATGGGTATCATCGCTGACGCCTAGCCGAGTTTTGGTATGGAGATCGATATAAATAACAATACACTCTTTTTTGAGTTTTTGAAGTTTACTCCCAATGTTTTGGGACAGTGTAGCCAATTCAGATAGATTCGCTTGTTTTAGTATATCTAGGATATCTTGACGAATCACCCTCATACGATCCATCCAATCGTGATCTGCAGGTAGAACAGCTTCAGCAATCGATAACCAGGATGCCGTTGGACCATGAGTCGTGATGAAATCCCGCAGAGCGTCTATTTCCTTAAGAATTGTCATAGATTTTTCGTGCGCCATAACTTCGGGAGCATCATATCGGAAGTTTTTTAGTTTGCCTGGTGACGAGTAAGCCTGGAGTGAATCACAGAAAATCTTTACCTCATTTAGTGAGTTGGATTGGTTTGCATGTTCGCTGCTCATGAGCAAGTCCAGTCCCCAGAAAGAGAGTCCTTCTCGCAATGTTTGTTGGGTCATGACGATATGCTTAACTATTTTGTTCACGGCCTGTTGTAAGTCCTGAATTGGCTCATCTTTCCCCTGGGTGACGAGCTGTGCCTTGCCGGGTGTCATCCCAAGTAGTTCGAATAATGCCTTTAGTGCAGGGAGGTTCCATTCCTTGGGTTGCTCCAAATGTTTGAATCGGATCAATTCATCCAAGTTGTTTGAGGCTAATAGCTGCAATCCAGTAGCATCGAATTTTTTACCAGGGATGGATAACACTATATCACCGGAATAAACAAGCGCAGCTAGAATGACTACTACCCATTCTGGTTCAAGTCGGTAACCGCCTGGGTTCATATATTCAAGTCCTAAATCCTCTTGAATTATCTCGCTTCTAACTACGACCTGGCCATGACCTTTGGCCTTTAGGGCATCAAGGATGAACTTGGCATATTTTGATTTATATGGAACAATTTTTTCACCATCAAGTAATTCCAAAGCGTCTAGCACAGCCGTAGCTTGCTTAGTGCGGTTCATTCCAGCAATAGCTCTTAATGTATCTTGAGTAGCTTGAGCGCGGTTGTTATTAGTAATTTCAACAGAAAAAAATGGGTAGCTCGGTGCTTGATTCTCGAAATTTGGTGCCAGACATATTCCAGCAATGGTGTTAACCAAATCGCGAAAATTGATGGTTTCATTGAGAGAAAGGCCTGATAAGTCACGAATTGATTTGCCCTTTGCCCACTCAGTTAATGATTTAACCCGTCCTTGATAAGTAACTTCAAAAATATCAGTTATATTTTTCTGTAGCCACTGAACTAACTTTTTCAAAAAACCGTTGGCTTTAGACTCATAAGTGGCCTTAGCATGCCCTGAAGATGTAGCTGCAAGATCCAGCGCTGCCGCATAGTTTTTCAAAGCGGTTTGGAATTCATCGTCGGTATTTTTTAAACGAAAAAAAACTTCATCCCTAACTTTGTCGTCTTTAAAACGAGGTGGATCGTTTGGCTGGATGAAGTAGAGATAGAAGTCTCTTTGTGGCACAACTGTAGAGCGTTCATTAGGTGTTCCAAAAAACAGATAACCTGTTCGGGCTACTTTGTGTTCCTGCCAAATTAATTCGTGTTGCCAAATGTTGTACCCATTCACCCAAGTTTTATCCTGACACTCCATGACTCGCTTCAGGGCTTCATAATAGAAGCGGTTGAGTTGAGAAGGTCCCAAACTTTCAGATCGCTTGTCAATCAAAGCATCGAAATCGTCCGTTTTTTTCAAATCAAGATAAAACTGGCGATTATCCGCGTTGAAGGAGATAAATTGGCCACTGACTGTTTTATGAATTTCACGGAGAACAGTTTCCACATGTGTTTGCAAGTCTTTTTCAGGTTCATCACTACCCATTTCAGCAATCAGTGGATCGAAAAGACAAAGACGATCACGCAGCTCTTCCGCGGATGCGCCTAAAGGTGCATAAATATCGCCCGTCGTAAGGCGGTGGACAGACAATGCGTGAATCAGGCGAACTGCCATTGGTTTGTATTGTTTACGCGAGATCGCGTTTTCGATACGGGATTCTAATACTTGGCTACAATCAATCACGGCTCGAATATCAGAAATAGAGCGAAAAGATGCGTTTTGTTTAAGTGTGTTCCAGTAACTGTCGAAAGCAATTAATCCGGGTTCGTCTTGCGGGACCTCCTTATCTAGGATACCTTTCATACTCATCGAAAGTGTTTTAAGAACCTCACGTTTCTCGACCACAGTAACTCGTTCGAAGGTATCAATATAATCGGGATGAACGGGGAAAAGACGAACGAACTCTTCCATCCTCTCATTAAGGCCATTGTAATATTTAGCGAACGGAAGCAGGTACTCACGGATCTTGGCTTGTTGCTCGGTAGTTTTTTTAAGTAGACGTTCGGCTACGACGAACTTAACATCATTGCGGGCAATGAGAATTTGCTCAAAACGGTCTTTTACGCGCCTGATACTATCAGCTACAAAAGCGAAGCGTGGACTATCGAAAATAGCCTCCTGGACACCAGCCATGAAACGAAAGCGCAGGTCTTTACAAACTTCTCCAACTTCGCGAAGGAAATTGAGATCGAGGATTAGCTCTTGCTCTTTACGGGATCGAAGGTAATCTAAGAGCTCATCAACCACCAATAATAAGCCGTGTTCGGGGAAGACTTCCCCAAACTTTGCCATCATGTCTTCAAATGCTCTCTTATGACTGGTAATCGTTCCTACCTCTGGAAATATATAATCCACTCCAACTTTCTCAAGGTTTTCCTCCAGTTCAGCAACCAAGATATCGCGCAGAGACATGGTAGTCGCACCTATTTCAGTTCGGATGACCTTGAACCGTCCAGCGATTTGCCCCGCTGCAACACGAATACGAGGGTGATTCAGGCTATCTAATAATGAGGCGTCAGCAGCAATGCTCGAGATCACCGACATCAAGTGTGATTTACCAGTTCCGTAATTACCAACAACAAGAAGTCCCTTGTTGTCGACAGGTACATCAAATTGCATTTGCGGAATGATAATCTGAGTAAGACGCTCGGCCATTTCTTCAGAAATGACGTAGGTGTTTACAAGATTATGTGCTGCGCCAGACTTGTCAGCATCACGCAATTGCACGACCGACTCAATCGGGTCAAACTGGATAAGATCCCCGTATTTCATGTTTTTCCTGCCTCAAGAATGTTATTCGACGAGTCGATCGTAGTTGTGCCATCCATATTCACGATCAATGTGTCAACTGAATCATAGCTGCGGTACTCAGGGTGGCCCATTTCAGCGTATATAAGTTTCCCGCCAGTAGAATTTCCATTCCACGAAGCAATTATAGTATGGTTTCTTGAAATGCTCTGAAGCAGACGCAATGGGTCTTGCTTGAGGTTTTGGTCGAAAAGGATTTCGAGATTATCCAGCACCACCGGCGATTTCATTTTGCATATAATCCGATCGAGTATTTCTGGTAATCGCAATGATCGTTGTTTTGCAGTTAGTTCAAGCAACTCGCTTGAGAGAGCGAGATTGATATTAATAACAGACGTGTCTAGATCAGCAGCTACATTGTGAAGAATATTCGTTTTTCCAGAACCGTTGACTCCTACCAGCAATACCAAGCGGTGATACAAACCATTGGCTGCTCGAAGAGATTGTTTTATTTTGTCTCGCATTTGATCAGTCATGGTTAATCCTCATAGTTCAGCAACCAATTTCTCATCTCCTTCGGCTGCGCAACCGCGGCGAACCCACTCGTCTACTTCGTCTTGCTTGAACATCCAGCGACGGCCGACACGATGACCTGGCATACCACGTTGCTCGATCCACTTATAGACTGTTTCATTGCTTACGTTTAAATAGATACAAATGTCATCAACCTTTAACCATCTTTCGTCCATAGCTTTCGCCCTTTTTTCACTATATTTGCAATCAATACCACAAGGTTTTTTAGAAACCTAATGTTGTGAATAATACCGCAACTTACTTGGTTAGACTATTATTGTTTGCCAAAAATGACCGTTTTAAGCTTGCTAGAGACGATTTAACCATGATTAGCTTGATTTTGAGCCTGCTGATATAGAAAGATTGCTTATATACAGAGCTAAGTTCGAGAGAGAAGATTCGTTTGGGTATACGGTTGTGGAGAAAAATTATCGTGATGTCTTTAAGTAATGCAGATGTGTTTTTTCTGTGAGATTTTGAGAAAAACATTCATCATTTCCATTTGTTTAATATTATTTACCACGGTATTAAGAAGCATCTGACTATATATCACCACAGTCATACACTGAGCTCTAGAAACCGCCACATTAATCCGGTTCTTATTAAATAAAAAATCGATCCCGCGCGGTGATTCATTTGGATTACTGGTGCACATGCTTAAAAAAACAATCGGTGCCTCTTGCCCCTGAAATTTATCTACACTGCCTACTTTGGCTTGCTCACCTAAGGCTTGTCTCAACTTATTAACTTGATGGTTGTATGGAGCTACAAATAACATGTCATCCCAATCAATCTGCCGTTCCATTCCGTCCTTGGTAATAAATGATCTCCCAAGCAACTCTTTTGCCAATTCGACAATACGCTCAACCTCTTCATCACTCGCTTGGGTATTGCTCTCATGTGCAACTGGGATCGGAATAATGCCTGCTTCTTGATTTAAGACTCCTTGATAACCTTTTGGAACCAATATACGTTGAAGATCATTATCTGGGGCAGATTCAAGTTTTCCTTCATAAATTGCTTCGCTGATAAACTGGTTAACCGCAGAATGCATACGGTAGGTTGTCCCAAGAAAAACGCCGATGGTTTCAGGTATCGTCGGTGTTGAATGTAATAAATAATCCAGTATTGATAATCCGCTTTCTTCTGGATGACTTCCTTGAGATGGCTGTCCTAACTGCATTTGATCACCCATCAAGACGATGTTCTTAGTTGAACGGCTCATTGCAATTAAATTTGCAACGCTCACCTGTCCTGCTTCATCAATAAAAAGATAGTCAAAAGCATTTTCCAAATCAGTGCGTGCAAATCCCCAAGCAGTAGTACCAATTACACAAGACGGTTGTAGATTTCCTGCAATATCCTCATTTTTATAAACTGTAATGCCAAGTTCTGATAACGCATCATCTGTATTTTTAGTACATGCAAAATAACCGTGTATTTTTTTATCGCTGCAGTATTTTGCAGTACTGATTAATAAATGGTTTATGGCCTTATGGCTGTTGGATGAAATACCGATTCGTTTTCCAAGCTTTAAAAGCTCAGCAATAACATGTTTAGCGGTGTAGCTTTTACCTGAGCCAGGGGGGCCTTGAATGGTTAGGTAACTATTATCGAACCGTTTGATCACCGAAATAATTTGGTTCAAACGCTCATCAGGATCATGGTTGGGGGCAATTGGTGCGCCGTATTCAGATCCTGTAATTCTTGGCGGTCTACGCATGAGGAAGTCATAAACGGCGGTCTTTTCTAACTGACCTTGCTCAAAGGCTTTAGCCACACTTGAGATAGCGGCAGGGATGGGCTCTGGATTAATATTTTCATCAGGGATCAGCGTCAACACATTATCCAATGCCGCACCTGTTTTTAATACAATCAAGCCTTCAGTAAGGTTTGAATCTTCTTTGATATACTCTACACTCACGTTTTTACCGTCATCGCGTTCTTGCCCTAAAATGATGTATTTATCAGAGGCAGCTTTAAATTCCTGATTCGGGTCAAAGCGGTATTCATAGCAAAGATTTTTATCTTTAGGTTTGAGTTTATAAGCAGGCTTGTTTGTTCTGACACAATGAGCGAGACAATCAATGTCATCTAATAACTCTTCATTACTGGCACCAAGGCGATCGAAAAGACGCCAGTACATAGGCTTTTTTTCACGTCGATGAAATTCTAAAACCCAGGCAAATAAAGAGGAAATTTTGGCATGGTCGTCTGAACCCTGCACTTTTAGATCATTGGCTTTGCTCAGTAAAGTATCGCGTAATTGCGTATATGCTGTTATCTTCTCGTTTTCAGGTGCCGCAACAAGTTCAGTTTTTCCAAGATAGGCGATACCGTTTTCTTGTTGACGCATTCTTAGCCAATCAACCAGCTCTTGTGTTGAGTTACAATCATCAATGTTGTAGTCGCGAATGGATGTTAATATGGTTGATGTTTCCCATGTATCGCCATCGGGTGATTCGCGCCAGCGCTCATAAACAACAACAGAATCACCACCCGATCCTACTTCAGTATCGCGTTTTCCTCGATAGAGGTGCTCTACGTTTTTGATAGAATATCGCGGCTCGCCCAGCAACAGACAGCCTTTAACAACCTTGTATAAGTCAACGAAGACCTCGTTGCGAAGCAGTGCATCGGTCATATCTTCACAAATGCCATAACGTCCCATAAGTTTACGGCAAGCGGCTATTTCATAATTGGCATAATGATAAATATGCATATGTGGATCACGTTGCCAGCGTTCAAATGCCCATTCAATGAATGATTTAAACGCAAGTTTCTCTTGTTCTTCATCGTGTGCCCAGAAGTCTTTATATCGACGTTTTCCATCATCAAAATAAGCGGCACCCCATAAATACTCTAAACCACCGTCTTCCAGTGGAAATCCTTCAATATCAAAATAGATATCCAGCGAAGATGCTGGTGGGAGCAATGCCAGCCCCGTTTTTTTATCTGAATCATGCGGTAGTATTTTATATAAAGGAACGTCCTGTCCTGTGCTTTCTTTTTGAATTTTGGCTTGTGTTTTGAGCCGCTCAAATACATCTGTATTTATCCCTTTAATACGAGTCAGGTTAGTATCAACCATGGCCTGCATGGTCTCAATCCCAGCTTTGTTTAATTTTTTTATTTGAGTCTTAGTAATCGTTGCAATTTGACAGAGATGATCTGCTTCAACCAGTAATGTTTGAGCATAAGTAGACCAACGACCCCAACTATTGGAATCTGCCGGATGTGGTCGATTTTGAGCTGAAAATGTTTGATGTGTTTGTAAAAATCGTTGTTTCAGGTTTTTGTAATAATAAAAATAGTCGTTAGTACGAAAGGGGATTGGATCACCAGTCCCCACTACGACTACAATTTCATCAGGTCTGCGTTCTTGTACCGCTTCTATCATGTCGACATAACAACAAAGCTGCACAAGGAAGTAAGGCTTGACCGTCTTAGCAAGCTTTGTGTCCCAGACCTCGTAATGAAAGTCACCCAAACGACTTCGTCCTGTTTTTTTCACCAAAAAATCCGCATACCCTTTAAATGGGATATTCGACAATGCAGCTTGATAAATAATATCAGCACCAGACTGCATCGCCGTTAGTGTGTCGGCAAGCGAGTTTGCAGTTTTCTCAATTTGGACAACTTCTAATTCACGGGCAATAAAATCATTTAAAATACGGTTCTCTATCTCCATTCCTTTATGCTGCAGCACAGTCATCAACGCATCTGCTTCGTCTTTAGGTGGCAATGACTCAGGATTTGTTAGTGCTAAATGATCCATCCAAGAGGCAAATGGACTGTCCATATAAAGCGTTAAGTCTGAAGGCGAATAAATGATTTGATCTGATTCAATGTGCATACGAATTTATTCGCATCCTATGTCTGTTATCAATTGAATTTCATCAAACGAAAGCTCAAAGTCATGACTATTTAAATCATCACTCATATGCTGAGGATCGGTTGTACCTGTTAAAGGTAATATGCCAATTTGTTGGGCGAAACAAAATATAATTTGCGGGATGGTTTTATTATATTTTGTGGCAATGGATTGGATACCTGTGTTTGAAATATACGGTTGATTCGCGGTCAGCAAAGAAAATCCTTGATAGATTATCTGATGCTTTTGACCAAATTCTCTAACCTCTTGATCCCACTGCGTGATAGCAAAACATCGATTTTGTATGAACGATGGTTTGATAGAGACTTTGCTGTATAGCTCTTTTACCTGCGCAATATTGACGTTTGAAATGCCGAGAAATTTTACGTTGCCATTATGTACCAGCTCCTCCATGGCCTGCCAAATTTCCAAATCTGCATCGATGATTCCCTGAGACAGTGAGGGGCCATGAAGAATATACGAATCGATATAGTCTGTTTGTAAATGGTCTAGTGAACTTGCAAACGATTGTTTGACTTGGTTGGTCAATGAGGCGGATTCATCATAGGGTTTACGATGATCTTGTCCATGAACAGAAGTGAATTTTGTTTGAATAAATAAATCGCTGCGCGTTTCTTGACTGGTTATTAGAAATTGCTGAATGGCATCACCAACCGCTTCTTCAAAATAATGCCTGCGTTGGTTGGCGGTATCAATACCTCTAAATCCCGCGTTGAGTGCTTGGATCACAAGACGTTTTGTCTCATCTTCTTTCCATGCCGTACCATATAAGATTGGGGGAATGATTGGTGTGTCGTTTGGTTTTTGGTTCATAGTATCGCTATTCATTAATTATGTCTTATTATCCGAAGGGTTCCATGATTATAGCAAAACTCAAGTATATCATTGTGCTTGGTGGTGTAGTACTCTCGATTTCTACTCATTGCGGCCAGTTTTTTTAAATCACATCGTGCAATAATTATGGTATAATTCAGTTTTTATCCCCACTATATTCAGGTGGCAATAATGCAAGAATTTTTATCTATCAGCGTATTAATTATGTTAGCTGCAATTTCACCTGGGCCAGATTTTGCAGTCGTTACAAAAAACTCCTTGATGTATTCTCGAAGAGTGGGGATTTATACAGCACTGGGGGTATCAGTGAGTCTATTGATCCATGCAGTTTACTGTATTTTGGGACTTGCTATTATTATTTCACAATCGCTGTTGGCCTTTAGCGTCATAAAATACTTGGGGGCTGCTTATTTGATATATATTGGAGTCAAAGGATTGTTGGCTAAACGCGAAGCGCTGAGATTGGATGTCGATCATTCGAAGTCAACACTCACTAGCTTGCAAGCGTTTTATCAAGGTTTATTGTGTAATCTGTTAAATCCTAAGGCGATTATGTTTTTATTGGCATTTTTTACTTTGATTGTTAAACCGGGACATTCATTGTTTTTTGAAATGGGGTATGGCTTTGAAATTGCATTAATACACATGATTTGGTTCTCTTGCCTGGCTTATATGATGACGCACAAAGCTGTTAAAACCAATTTGAGCCGTGTACAGTTCTATATTGTGAAAGCAATGGGAGCGCTTCTGGTGGCCTTTGGTGTTCGAATTGCGACTTTAAGCCAAGCGGTAGTGTTGCCTACAGCAATACTTGAGTAATTTAGAAAAATGCTCTCCTCTTTGTCGACTAGCAGGAATTTTGGATAGATAACATGTATTACTCCATAACATTTGAAGCCAATCCTGGCCAAGATGAGATACAGTGTCTTTATGACGGAATTAGTGCTCATGCAAGACATCAAAAAGGAATTCGTCCGCTTGATTTTTTTGCTTATTTTATTCGCGATAAAAATAATAATATTCTAGGTGGGTGCAATGGAAATACACTTTATGGCTGTCTGTATATTGACAGCTTATGGGTGGCGGACTCGTTGCGTGGTCAAGGCTATGGCACTAAATTGATTCATGCAGCCGAACAGTATGGTCTAGAACATGCGTGTACATTTGCTGCAGTCAACACTATGGACTGGGAAGCTCTGGGCTTTTATAAAAAACTTGGGTTTGAAATTGAGTTTGAGCGACGTGGATTTATTCAGGATTCTATATTTTATTTTCTACGTAAATCCCTAATTTCTGACTCTAACACGCCTGAGCCGAAGGCGTTAACACCAAATATTATTTCTGCCACTCTTGCTGATTATCCTACCATTCAAAATATGGCACGATTTTATGTGTATGAAATGTCGCGTACCTGCGGATTGGACTCCATGGACTGGGCATGTCCAGATGATGGCCTTTATGAAAGTTTTGATTTTAAATCCTATTTTGAAGACTCTACCAGAAAAGCCTTTTTAATTAAGGCCGGTGTTGAATTAGCAGGTTTTTGCCTACTAAATAAAGCTGGTACCGCTGAAAAAACAGTTTGGAACATGGGGGAGTTTTTTATTCTTGCAAGATTTCAAAGAAAGGGTTTTGGCAGCCGTGCAGCACAGCAAATCTTCAGCAGTCATCCTGGACAATGGGAGGTATCTATTATTCCTGAGAATCAGCCAGCCCTTAAATTTTGGCGAAATATCGTGGGTGTGGTTACCAATGGAAACTACAGTGAAGAGATTAAAAATGTTGATTATGATCATAATCAACCGGAACGCTATATATTAACATTTAATCTTTCCCGTTAAAATCAGGTGATTATAAATGGTGATCATATTTGCAAGGCCAATGGATTTAGAGTCAACAGGACGCGATAGAGTGGAGTTCACGTCCTGCAATGTAACAATTAGAAGCCATATGCAAGAGAATGAGATTGTGCAACTTGCTCTTCGTTAACATATTCTAAAGCTGGATTATGCCAAGTTAGGGCTTCCAATAAATTAGGATTTAACAGATTACACAATAAACCTTGATAAAACGCTTGCAAGCTAGTGAGTGTTGACTTCGAATGATCGACATCCAATCTCAGCGC